>SMVA01115191.1_pt1 | contig 74561 bp, 95 predicted proteins | sample 2456451 | NCBI WGS metagenome assembly SMVA01 (sample SAMN11095933, study PRJNA526329) | marine sediment metagenome | biome: Marine sediment; feature: Surficial sediment; material: Deep marine sediment; isolation source: Hadal surficial sediment | place: Pacific Ocean | collected 2014-05 | depth...
CTGGGTCTGCCCACCCACAAAGAATGCGATCTCATCGTCTGCGGTCTCTGTCTGAATCCAGAGCTGGTTGAATCCACCCTCCCAAAGAATCGACGCGACCTCGACCCCGGCCTCGTTGAACTCCAGCGTCGGATCGTTGCCTGACGTGTGGTTGATCGTCAGGATCGAGCCTGCGTCATTCCACGACAGCTTCGCCGTGTTCAACCAGTCGCCCGCTGACTTGTAGAGCATGTCGCCAGTCGCTTCAGCCGCAAGCGTGACGTCGGTCAAATCGTCGAGCGCAGCAGTACCACCCAGATCGCTCGTGGTCAGGACGCGCTCCAGCCCTGCACCAGTCTCGGTGTTGTTGACGAATGCGCCACCCGTTGCAGGCGTGTGCGTCTCAATGACGATAGCCTGACTCTGTGCGTGATAAATTTGGGTGTTGAAGTCGGGGTCCATGTGCAGCAGTTGTCGCGTATTGCCACCGTTGTTCTTCGATATGAACTTGAACTCCAGACCGGGCGTCTCCCCCTCGAAGTGGAAGAACGCACCGAATTTGATCATCCGCATGGCGAGGGCACCACCGGACGCCGTATGGAAATCGAAAATGGTGTTTGTTCCAGCCCGACCTTCAAGGATCATCCCTTCGAGCGTCGTCTCGATGATGTTGCCACCATCACCCGAACCATTGGCATGTCGGAGAACGGAACCCCCTGCCACAGTCGCAGATGCACGAGGCCCCATGTTCACAGTTCCACCCAACGGCTGGATATTCAGCGTCTGAACTGTCGAGTCGGTTGCCTTCGCCTGAATACCCAACCCGGCACCAGAGAACAGCCCAAACTCAATGTGGTCGTCAGCGTCCGGGTCTGCTGCGCCGACGTTGAGCGCAATGTCAGTGTCAGTCAGATCAAGAACATTGTTGCTGGTAAGGATGATTTGACCAAGGGTCAGGGGGTCTGGGATGACGCTGGCCGTCAAGTCAGTGCCATTCCAAGTGAGTGCGCCTGCAAGGTTGTAAAGTTTGTTTGTTAGGGGGGCTAATGGCTCTGTTGTTTGACCAATGATAATTGCGCCATCATCACCTGATCCAGCTCCAGCACCCGGTGTCAGGAGGATATCGCCACCGTCGTCATTTGTAGCAGATGAATCTGCGGCAGTAATGAAGACAGAACCACCAATGCCAGTTGCTCCAGCGCCTGAAGGGCCACCTGTAATAACTACATGACCGCCACGAGCAGCTCCGCTACCCGCACCTCCAGTTATAACTGCCTCCCCGCCAACTCCAACTGTGGAGGCAGCGCCACCAAGGACCATGGCATCGCCGGGTGTAGTAGTAGCTCCGCCACCAATAAGTATGGCGTCACCAGCAATGGCAGCCCCACCCCCGCCTCCACCCCAAAGGATTAGATCACCACCTACTCCACCGCCAGCAGAGGCGTACCCTCCCCAAAGTTCAACATTTCCTGCTGGATTGGCGACCGAGTTAATACCGTATATTGCTACAAGTCCGGCTGATTCTGTGGACTGTACCGACCCTCCTTGAGGGCCAGCACCAGTTAGGGTATTGATAAAGAAGTTTCCGCTTGCGCCTGTGCCAGCGCCCGTACCAACTTCTACGATAAAGTCACCACCTGCAACGGACACCTGTCCACCGTCGCCAGTAAGTATATTGATATCGCCACCCAGCCCAGTCGTGTTACCCGCACCAGATGTCAAACTGATCGGGCCACCGATTGTTGTTGCCACATCGGCAGCAGGAAGACCCAAGGTGAATTGACCAGCAGAAAAAAGTAGCGCGTTCGCCAGTGCTGGGAAGCCAGTGATGTTGTCACCGAGATCGAATCGAATGATGTCCTCGTCGGCTGTTTCTTCTACTTGAATTTGTGTATCACCATCAGCGTCTGAGATAGCATCTCCGGTACCACCGCTAAGGTCGCTCGTGGTCAGGACACGCTCAAAGCCAGCACCTGTTGAGGTGTTGTTTGCCTCCAAGCCACCCGAAGCAGCAGCAAGAGTGCGCGCCACTGCGCTGCCGTTGTGATACGTCGTAACCCCAAGATCGGGATCACCCAACAGGAGAGATGCGACTGAGCCAGCGGCCTTTGTGGCTTCGATGTGGAAGTCGCCGCCCCAGACATTGCTCCGAAGGGTCAGCGGCTCCTCGTTCAGGAACCCGAGGTACCCAGCATCCGCTCCGAGTCTGGTGAGCAACGATATGTAGGTGTCTTGGGCCCCGCCAGCGGTAGGTACGGTGTCTATGCTTCCGTAGACATTGATCCCGTCGTCTCTGGACTCAATCTTGAGTTGGCCATCGTGGTATAGGAAGAACGCGCCATCCGCGACCCACAGAGCCCCGAACTCAGGGTTATCGGATGCCGAGCGAAGGATGATCTGAAATCCAGAGAGGGGCTCAATCGTTTGGGCAACGAGTGCATTGGCTCCAATGTCGTAGAACATCATCGCCCGGTCATCCGAACCTTCTCGGAAGAACAGAGTCGGGTCGTCAGCATCCAACGACCCAGTAACAAGCGCTCCACGTGCGCTAGTGCTGAACGCAAGCGTGCCGTCGTAAAACAAATCGACTGATGCGTTGGGGTCCATGAGCGCCAGAATGGACTGAGCGCCACCGCTGTCCTGCCCATGGAACCGGAACTGCGCGTCATCCTCGAAGGAGAAGAAGTCGACTGACTCATCCGCTATCGTGTTGTCGGTCTCGATGTAGAACTGCGGGTTCTGATCACCCACCGTGTTTTGGTGGGAGAACGTGAGTTCGGTACGGAACGAATCGCCCATGAGTTCGATGCCTTGCGGAGTAGTCGCAAAGCGATCTCCGTCTTGGTATCTCATCACCACCGGCCCACCGCCACGCAACTCGACCAAGGTCCGTCGAAGCCCGCCCGCGCTCGTTGCCGCGAGATGCAGTTCTCCGTTGCTGAGTAGGTTCTCAATGGTCAGGTGTCTGCTCTGTGCAGCACCATCACCCGTCCAACCCAGCTTGCCGATCAGCAACGTGCCGTCCTGTCGATAGAAATCCAAGGTCGCGTCTTGGTCTTGGTTGATTGCGTTGTTCAGGTCGCCCCGAACTTCAATCCCCTCGATGAAGGTCTCCAGCTTGACGTCGCCGTTGAAATACAACTGTGATGAACCATCGGGATCGAAGACCGCCAGTGGGGTCACGACATCACCCGAGTCTGCACCGTACAACTCCACCAGCCCGCTGGTTGCGTCACTGGCCAGGCGCAAGTCGCCGGTCGTGTAGTCGAGAGTCGCGACGTCCGTACCATCAGTTATTTCGATGCCGGCCAGGAGCGTCGAGAACCGTTGGTCTCCGCTGTAGCCCAGTCTCACGGGCCCGACATTCGCCACATCGATCTGGAGATCGATATCGTTCGTGAGCACCTGGAAGCCACCGCCACCCGACGCGCTGATCATCCGGAAGATCCCGTCATGGACGATCCGGCCTTGCAAGGAATCTCCGTAGCGTGTCTCAGTGCTCGACGGGAAGTTCAGGTGCCCCAGGGACTCCATCGTGTCGCCAGACTTCTGCACGAAGGGCAGCGAGCCCTGGCCGGCGTTGACCCACTGGTTGCTCCCCTGGTCATAGACCAGCAACGATCCATCCAGGATCGGCGTACTGATATCGGTGTCGGACAACCCAGCCAGGGAAGCACTGATCGTGGCTACGTCAGAAACGATCCAGCCGCCCGTACCGCCATTCGCAGAGGCAGCCCACTTCAGGATGTAGTTGTTCTGGATCCCCGAGTCATTGACGTCCCAGATGTCGCTGATGCGCATGACGTTGGTGAGGAAGTCCTGCGACAGGTAAAATTCGCCTTCGCCCAGATCGGTGATTTCGATTTCGCCGTGCGTATGATCAGTCGGCGCGAAGTTCTGGTTGCCAAAGAGGCCGCGATTCACGACCTCGATATCGTTCAACGCCTCCTCGATCGTCAGGAACCGACGCTCCAGGATCTGCGTCAACTGGTTCATTCGGTACCGTTCAAAGTTCTCCTGGTGCCAGTCGGGCAGGCGTTCCTTTACTTCGAGGGCCATCTAGGCGCGCTTCCCGTGTGGTCGAGCTCGCGCGCGCATCGTGCCCATCCGCCACTTGTCTCCAAGCGCGCTGCTCTCCAGGCGTATGGCGATCTGGCGTGCCCGGATCCGGGTGGAGTGCTTGTTGGTTTCCGACGTGGTGTTGTACGGACCCTTGACGACGTAATCCGCCGCTGGGTACTTCTTGCCTTTCAGGGTGATATCCACCGACCCATCCAGCGTGACGAAGTCCGGGATGAGCTGATCGACGTGCATGAGATCCTCGCCAGCCTCCGGGATCTCCATGTCGTAGCTCTCGATGAACGCGACCATGGCCGTGCCATCGTCATCGGTCCCCGTTTCGTGGATATGCAGGAACGAGTCCTCGCCGGCCGCGTAGGGCTTGTTGAAGATCGGAGAGCGGTCATGCCAGGCCGTACGCACCAGAGCTCCGATCGTCCAGGTCTCCTCCTCGTAGTTGTAGATCACATAACGATTTACCTCTGTGGTGACGCCGGTTCCAGGTTGCGCCGTCAACACGTTTGCAGGGGCCGCCCGCAACCCGATCAGTTGCATGACGCCGGAATAGTCGGTAACGATTCCCTTTTCCCCCAGATTGGGTCCGTAGCCAGCGTCGGGGTAATCATCGATCTCGTTTTGATTCAGCAGGATGTCCTGAACGATCTGCTTGGTGTCGGTGACCGGGTCATACAACGTGGACTTCAAGCGATCGGCTGTTCGGGTGATGGTCAACCCGTACACCGTATCGTCTTGCAAGGTGACTGGCGTGGTTAGAGTGGACAGGTCGATCCCGAAACCCCCGCTCGACAGCATCTCGTCTGAGCCATTGCGGCGCTGGTATAGCCTGATGAAATTGAGCCCTACATTCATCCCAACGGTGAGGCCGGTGACGTTGTCTCCAGATGTGTTCTCTCCACCGTCGACGTCTTTGGCGTTGAGGATCGCACCGAACCAGCGACTGTCGAGCCCGTTGTTGGTCTTGAAGGTGACCTCCAAATCCATGTCCAGCGGCGTCTCGATGGTTGCCGTGTTCTGACGAAGCCAGACCAGGTCGTAGTTCGTCGTCACATCTGTGGTGATCTCGGTGTAGCCCCCCGCGTTGAAACCCACGATGTACTTCACGCCGCCGGCCCACCTTTGAACGGCGTATTCGCTTTCCTTGGCGCTAGTCGTAAAATCCGTCTCGACCCAGACGGCAGCATCCTTGCCAGGGTAGAACCACCAGACTTCGTTGAATTCGCGGTTCAGCCCCGCATGGATCTTGTCCCGCTGGGCCGGATTCAAATTTTCGTACACGAAATTGCGCACATCGCAGGGCAGCACCCGGAGCACACCGTCGTGAATGTAGAAGTCGCCCTCGGCCATGAAATACACACGGTAATCGACCTCGATCGCCGCGTTGGGTGACTGGATCGAGACGTTCTCACCCACCGTTTGCAGGCCGTAAACCGCGAACCCGCCCAGGTAGTTGATCTGGTGTACCGAGACGTCGGTGAAGACCAGGATCTCACCTCGGGTCCGGACGGCCGCCTGGATCTTAGATCCCCGATACAGCCGCAGATCGCCTGCCGTGTTGACCGACGTCGGCTCCCAATCGCCAAAGTCCTCCTTCGAGCACCAGCGAATCAGGAGCGGATCGAATTTGTTGGTGAACAGATCGGTGCAACCCAGCGCAAACACATGCCGATCTCTCTGGGAGATGATCATGTAGTTCACGTTGCGCGGCGCATTCGGCAACAAGGCGGCCCGGGATCCCGTACCAGAGCCACGGTCCCACCAGTAGATTGCTCCACCGCGCGGCACCGAGAGCAGATCCTCACCCCAGTTGTCGAGGCTCCAGATCCTCAAGGCCAGGACGGCGCTCGAAACGGTTCGCGGCGTGTTGTAGGCCTCGCCGTCGTACGGGCCTGTTCCATACCCCAGGCCAAACGCGCTGGTCGATAGACCGACACTGATCTGGTATTGAGTCTGCACGGTCCCACCACCTGATGCAGTCGAGCCGGCGTCGGATCCAGCGTCGATGGTGTAGTTCTCGAAGTCGACCACCTCCTGCACCCTGAATTCACCATTCAGGTCGAGACCGCCAACCGGGTTCCCGCCCGTGTAGATCACGTAATCGCCTTCCTGGGCGCCATGGCTGGTATCAAAGACGTTGACGAGCGACTCGCCCGAGTCGGTATCGAACGGATCCACCAGCGTGATCACACGACGGATCGGCGTCATGTCGTAAAGGAAACCCCCTTGCCAGAGGTAGAGCTTCGACTCGGTTCCGAGTGCCACCCAGAGCTTCGAGTCGAGACTGGCCCAGTCCCAGATCTTCCTGGCGAGGCCGATCATTTCCGACGTGACCACCTGGGACCATCCGCCCATTTTCTCAGGCAGGCCGTACCGGAAGCGAACCTTGTCAGCGTCCTTCCAACGACCTGTCGCACCGCGCGCGGTCTGTTCGGTGTAGACCCCCGCCTCGATCGGCAGATCCAGTGTGCGTTTAACTTTGCTCATGGCAGCGTGTTCCTGGGTCCACGTTGTGAGGCAGGATCGGTCGTCAACTGGTTTTCAGTTAACGAGCCCACGTAGTTGACCGTGGCCGTCACGCCCTGGATGGATGCACCTGCCACACCGCCATCGCCGCCCGGGTTGTTGTTGAATGCAAACGGGACCGGGGTGAACTGGAAACAGTCGGCGCCGTCAAAGCCAGCGAGGCCCCAGCTTCTGCCGTCTCCGCCGAGCCCGTTCGGGTCGGGTTCTCCCGGAGTCTGATTCAACCGACCTGAATTACCGCCGAAGCCAGGAGATGCGGTGCCGCCGTTCGTTCCTGGATCACCATCGCGAGACTGGTCGGTGCCGCCAATGCCGCCGAGGTTGACGTCCCAGCCCTGACCGCCGCCACCACCGCCCCCACCGTTGTGGTTCGGGTTGCCGTCAGTACCGCCAGTACCACCACCACCGCCACCACCGCCAGCGCCGCCGAAGATGAACCCGGTATCCATGTCGAGGTTCAGGGTGATTGCCGTGGGGATCGTGAGCGCAGCGCTACCCGCGAACCCGTTATGGCCGTCCTGGCCATCGTTCTCGTTGTTGCCGTAGGGAACGGTCTCACCGCCATCACCGCCCGCACCACCACGACCCATGATCCTGGCGTTCTCGCTCAAGGTCAGGTTGATGACGCTGCCGGTGGCCCAGTTGCCCAGCGTCATGGTTCTGATATCCGCGTTCGAGTCGATCAGCACGTTCACGTCTGCCACCCCCGTTGGCGAACCCAGCGCGGTATACAGGTTGAAGTCCTGCTGATCGGTGCTGATCACGATCGAAAAGCCTGGCCGATCGGAAAACAGCGGAATCAATAAATTCCAGGGCATCAGGACATGTCCTTGACCATGTTTCCGAGCCATTTGCCTTTCAGCAGGTGATACTCGAACCCGGCGTAATCGATCTTGCTGTCACCGATCGACAGGGCTGGTTTGACCCCGCCTGGGAACTGATATTGACTGCCCCAGGTGATCGTGTTGGGCCCGCCACCGCTCTGCTCGAAGATGATGCGTATGGTCTGACCGTCGCTTGGGTTGATTGGATTCTGGAGATTCCAGTTACCGGCCCAATCCACGTAGAAGGCATTCGAGAGGGCCGCGTTCAACGCGACGTTGCTGCCCGACTCGCTGAGTGCCGCTGCTCGCCCAGTGTCCTGCGCCACGGTGAACCCCTGGACGACATCCAGGCGCGCGTACTGAGCCGCCGCCACACCGCCAAGCTGGTTCGCGTCCGTGGCCAGGGTCGCGGTAGCCGCGTTCTCCGCTTGCCCCACCTCGACCAGCATGGTGTCGCTCCCGTCACACCAGACAAACACCGACAGGCCGTTGGTGACCGCTGCGCGCGAGTTTCCGGCCACACCGATGTTGATCGTAAATCCGCCCGAGAGCTGGTTGTCGACCAGGTAGGTCTTCGACTGGGCCGGGATGTTCAGATCCAGATCCACGCCAGGGGCTCCCGTGACGCCCAGGATCATGTAGCGCGCCTCGTCGTTGGCGCCGTTGGATGTCGTCAGCGTCCTGGGGGAGGAGTTGGCCACCACCCCGATCCGGCCGGCCACCGCATCGTCGACCAGGTCGAACACGCCCGTGTTGAGCACCTGCCCCCACGAGCCGTCGTTCTCGCCAGTCTCCTGGAGCGCCAGCCGCAGCCGGGTCGAATAATTGGTCATGTTGCACTCCTCGGTGCTTGCGGCACGGGCACGGCGCTCAGATGGTCATATTGATTGCCGTACAGGTTGTAGAGCTCACGCTTGGCCGCCGGTAGCGCCTGGATGTACTGCTCGTTCCAGATCGCAATCCGATCGTCAGACTTCACGAAGCCCTCGGCCTCGGCCAGGCAGGCCTTGAACAAAATGTCGTAGATGTTGTCGCTCAACCAGTTGGTCTGGTTGCCTGCCGTCAGCGGATCCGGTCGGGACAGAAAGACCACGTTCACCGCGTAGGTGGCGTCGGGCAGGGGCCCGAAAATCCAGTTGTCCTCATCCACCTCGCCGTAGTACTTAGGCGTGCCGTTTGCGCCGCCTGCGTTGTAGTCGCGGATGTACTCCTGCGAGCGCGTCTCAAGGAACGTATCGCCCCCCAGTGCTCCGCCGGACAGGAAGATGTTCTTGGTCGCGATCAGCAAGTCAGGTGGGGTAATCGTCGGTTTGGTGACCGTTGCGACCCCGACGCTCATCGTGGCCGAGTTGTCGAGTCTGCGGAAGATCGCGAGATCAATGTCTCGCAGCAGGCGCTTCTCGCCCAGGTCGATGACATCCTCGATCGAAGCAACGAACTCGTTGTCGTCGTCCTCGATCCAGTCCTGGAGACCCTGGGACAAGTCGGTGAATGTGTTGAGCGGCATCTATCCGTCTCCTCTGATCGGCAGACCCAAGCTAAGGGTCAACTGCTGAATTTCTAGCTGGGTCAGCTCTTGAGTCCTGAACATGATTAGCTCGTCGATGGTTCCGTCCCAGCCAGCGTCGGTAACTGAGGCAGACTTCACGAACCATCCGGGGCTGCTGGGGACGTCGGCAAACCACATGCCTTTGTTTGAGCTGACACCCTCTACATCGGAGAAGCTCGTGATCCGACCGCCATCGATAAAGAGCGTGGCTACTTCGCTGTCATTTGATTTGACCATTGCCGCCAGATGGAACCCCGTGGCGTTGCCCAGGTCGCTCATGTCGTAGGTGCGAACGAACTCGAAATCCGTATCCTGCGGGGGCTGGTTGAGCGTCCGAAATTCCAAGCCGTCCAGACCGTTGATCTGGAGCTGGAAACACGAGCCGGAGTTGCCCTGCCGACCGTAGCTCCACATCACTGAGTAGCCATCGTTGTTGGTCGGAGGAGCACCCACCGGATGCCTGAACAGAATCAGGATGGTGCCCGTGGCCGCTGCCGGAGGCGTCCAGCCAGTGATGAAGTACCTGCCCGCGCCGTCTTCCATATCCAGCGCGCCTGAAAGTCCTTCCGTCGCGACGTCCAAACCCGCGACATTGTGGTGATCGGCATCAAAGGCGGTGAACCCATCCTGAAGATCCTCGCCACCGCTTCCGTCATCTGGAATGTGGGTGGTGGTCGGAACCTGCCGGGTCTGGAAACGCCACCAGTGATCCGGGTTCAATGCCTCCATCAGTGGCGTCCACGTATCGTCTGCCACCAGCAACGGCGGAATGACGGTACACGTCCATGCGCCATTCGAGCCCACGTTCACCGCCGAACCTTTGAAGATGACACTGTCTGCATCCGCTGGAGCGGCTTGTTCGAGTGCGGCATCTATACTTCTGGAGCTTCGGTACAGGTTGATGAGTCGTGACAGGATGCCGACGGGCCTCAACGAACTGACGTTAAGCTCCTGAAAGCCTTGATCATCCGGCGTGACCATGTTCGGCAGATTGCCCGAAATAACCTGTTCGACCCCCTGCATGTGCAGCGCGTAGCCTGCCAGTAAATTTCCACCTCCAACGCCCTCGATGCCACCGAGTGGAATCCAAAATTCATCAGGAGACGTAGCGATATCGAAGACGTTGTCATCCATTTGGGTGGGGAAGCCGTCACTTCCTATTTCGACAATGTTCCAGTGATCTACCGGATTCCCCTCAATAGGCATGTACGAACCACTGCTCGAACGAGCTACCGCCGTGCCATCGAACCCGCCCGCAAAGGACACCACCCAGGTCCAGGGCCCGCGAGGATCGGAACCGGCGAAAGCCGGGTCGTTGTCCCGCACCACGAACAGGAACGTCGTCATATGCTGCGCACCAAAGTTCCCGTACTTGGTGTAGACGAAGTAATTCGCGTACTCGTTGCCCTCCTCCAGCGAAGTCCCATCGAGGGTGATGTCAGCAACGTCACTGGCAAGATTCCGGTTCCCAGCCAGGCAGAACTGGAGCACATGGAATGACCCACCGAAGGGCGTGTGGGAGGCTTTGAGTTGCTCGACCTCAATCTCGGAGCCCGTACTGAGCGTCTTTCCGGCATGCGCACTGTCCCACTGGACGCCTATCGTGGAAATCAGTTGAGCCACCTCGGTGACTTCTACGCTGTAGTTCAGGAACGTCTCGAACTTGGTGCCCACGGCATCCTCGACGATCCCGCGAATGGTGCCTACGTGCGTACCGACGTCCACGCTAACGTCCACGGTAACGGCCACGCTTTCGCCGTCACCACCCGAGATCAACAGACCCAGGCCAGAGGCCGGCTGGCTGAAAAACCCGTGCGTGAACGTATAGGGTGACACTCCGCCCGTGCCGCCACCCAGGGTCGCCGAATCGCTGGTCGTGGGAGTCTCCTCGTCCGTCAGCGCGCTGAGATTCAGCAGGTCGTACGCCCAGTCCCGGATCCCGACGACCTCGACCTGCACCTCCAGGACGCGATTGACCGTGTACCCGTTGGCGTCGATCACCGTGCCGACGATATTGGCCAGATAGGAACCTGGTGTGCAGTCGCCAGACGTGCGGATCTGGATCGAGTTGTCGGTCGGGCCACCGGCCTGCTCGATCGACAGTCCTGGCGTCGGAGGTGAGCCGGCCTGCCAGTCGAACCGGAAGGTGCGGGGCAGCGCTCCACCAGAGGCGACGTCCAGCGTGGCTACTTCAGCGGATAACGCATCCTGCTCCATCAGGGAATGACCAGCGGATCGGTGTCCCAGGCCGCCACGATCGGGTTGACCGTGACCGTGTAGACCGCCAGTGGGCCCACCACAGTGTCCGTCAGCGAGTCAGTGACCCGTGGGGTCAGGGTCACCAGGTACGTGCCGCCTGGCTGCGCTGCGTCGCTGTTGAACGACATCTCCTCGTCATTCGCACCCGAGACTACCGCCACCAGGCCGGACGAACCGACGCTGGCGAAGTTGGTGAACGTGAAGGGCCCAGTGCCCAGCGTCACCTCTGCGGTGAATAGGGCCGGGAGCGCGTCTCCTGGATCGATCGTGATGGAGTCGGTCAGGTTGTCCCAGGCCACGGACATCAGTGGGGCCTTGGATCCCTTGATGCCGATAAATACCTGGTTGCCTGGCGAGGCGACCCCGCCCCGGAAGTCATTCAGCGAGTAAACGAGGAAGCATCGGGTGTCGTGGATCCGCGTCTCGGTATCGACGATGCCGATGAACCAGCCGCCACCATCGAGCTCGACGTAGTAGCACTCACCGATCGAGTAATTGACCGCGTCCTCGACCGGGATAAGTCGGTCACCCGCGACGATCGTCTTGTTGGCCACGAAGGTGGACTCGAAGAACCGGAGATTCAGCGGCGAAGATGGACAGTTGGTCTCGATCCAGTCGTCCCACTGCGAGCGCACGTCGAACTCGCCCTCGTTGACCGAGAGCTCCGGCGCCGGCCGGTAGATGGCCACGGCGTCAGAGGCGTCGATCGGCAGCTCCTGGGGATGGCGCTCCTCGTACCAGTCCGGGTGAACCAGCAGGCCAGGGACATGACCGTCCTCGACCAGGTCGCGGTAGCGCATCTTCTGTCCGGAGCGCTGGCACTCAGCGATCGCGTTACGCCCTTTGGCGTAGCGCCGGCGCCGATGGCGAGGCGCGCTCACCGGATCCTGCCACCCCGGCGGAGCCTGGTGTTGGACGCCGGAACGATCACCAGGTCGCCTCGGACCCGCTGTGCTCCGTTTGCCTTCTCGAAGGCCTCGTCATAGGTGCCTTTCAACCGCTCCAGGATCTGCTCTGGCGCGAACTTCTGGCCAAGCCACCAGGCCAAGCCTGAGACAAAGGCCTCGCGCATGTAGAACGGGATGTCGGGCTCGCTCTGCCCGCCCAGGCCCGCGTCCTGGAATCTGCGCATGCAGTCCATGAGCAGCGTGTCGGTACTGTTCTCAGGGACCGTCCACAACGACACCACCACGCTGCCCTGGCGCTTGTCAGCAAAGTACCGACTGGGACGGCCCTCGATATCCTTGTTCGGGATATCGAGCCACTCCTGCCGAGACATCGGGTAGATCGAGGTGTCGGTGTTGTCGCGAGTCAGCGCGACCTGGTTGACGTCGATGATCCGGCCGTCGGTGTCCGGATCGATGATGTACTCCTGCGTACCCTCAACGAGCGGAATCACCAGGCGATCGATTCTCATCGACTGATTGTCGTCGGCTGCCCAGTCCGACAGCATGAAGTTGATCGACCGGCGGGCACTGATCATGTGCTTGACGTCGAGAGTGCCGGGATCTATCCGGCACCGCTCAAACGCATCATCTACACACTCAGCGAGATCCGGCGACCAGAGATAGGTTCCACTGGTCGGCATGGATTACTCCTCCGTTTGCGTGATGACGATACGAGCCGTCCCTGTCCCTGTGCCCGTCAACCGCAACGCGAAGGCCTGAAGCGCCACACCTTCCTGCGCGTTGGTGATCGCATTGGCCTCCAGGATCGTCCATTCCGCATCGCCCGGCGCGAACAGACGTTGCGGCGCGTCGATGACGTCATACGAACTGGTCGGCCCGCGAAGGATGTTGTCGTTCGTGTAGGCCACTTCGACCCCGGTCAGACCACCAGCGGTGATCTGGATCGTCATCCGATGTCGCTCGCGGGCGAGCGGGACGTAGATGACTCCCGTATCGGTTACTTCTCGAATAATGGGGCGTGATGCTTGACCACTCATGCGCTACCCCTAGTCTGCGAACTTGCCGTCGTCGGCCATCACGTAGGTGATATAGACCTCCGACGTACCCGTGCCCGGGGTGCCGCCGCCTGTGCCGGCTGAGATCTCGGTCGTCTCGGTCAGTTCTACGCCCAGGTCGGCACCTGCCGTGGCGCCATCGCCAATCACTGTGGTGACATCGACGTTGGCATCGATCCCGTCTACCAGCGCGTCACCATCCGCACCTAGACCAACGTCCAGGAGTGGAGAGGAGCCGGTCACGTGGGTTGAAACCACCGCCACGCCCAGGACGATCGCCCCTTTCGGGAGTGCCTCGCCAGTGAGTGTGGCTGCTGAATCCGCAGCATCTACGGTAACGTGAACAACGATCGGCATGACGCCGATACTTGCTGCTGCTGGCGGTCGCTTGGACCCGCCATCGACTCCCTGAGATCTCAGGTAGCCCTTGAAAGTGCTTCTCGTTCCCATCTGTCTGTCTCCAGTCGCTTTCGCGTCGTCAGGGGTGAGTTGGCCAGGGGGCCGAGATCGACCCCCTCACCAGTTGGTTGCCTTGGATCTACGATCCGGAGGCGTAGCTTCCGCGATAGTCAGACCACCCGAAGCTGTAACGCTCCCGGCTCTTGTATCGCATGTTGCCTGTCTCGAAGTCGCCCTCGACACCGCGCTGGATGTTGACCCGAATCATGTGCTTCAGGCCGTCCATGCAGTCGGTGATGAGGAACCAGTTGTCGGGGTTGGTCAGACGGTGGTTTTCGTGAGCTCCACCCGGAATCTTGCCCTTTGAGCGCAGGGCGTTGATGTCGTTGTCTGCCGTACCCGGTCGGTACTGGGACTTCAGGATCCGCTCCGCGACGAAGCAGAGATCCGGCGGAATGATCATCTTCATGGCCGAGATCGCGGTTGGAATACCACGCTCGTCCACGAATTTGGAGATGGCGATGGACGCCTCCTCCAACGATGTCTCCGACAGATCCGCTGCCGTGGCGAAACGGTTCGATTGGGTACCGCCACCCCAGAGAGGGTGACCAGTCGAGTACAGCGGTTCCGCGTCACCACCTGGGAAGGCAGTGTCGAAGCCGTTGTTCAGGACCGCTGCGCCTTTGACTTCCTTGGTGTGAACCATGGAGCGTGCCAGGGCGCGGGCATACTTGGCACCGATGTCGCCGTAGAGGTTGTCCTCCTCGGCCTCCTCGGTGAGCGAGAACGCAAGCGCGATGGTTTCATGCACGTACCGTGAGGTGTATGCCTCTCCACCGCTGTCGTACGTTATCGGCGCGCCCTCTGGCTTGACTGGCGCTCCTGCCAGACCTGCCAACAGCACGTCCTCCTCGTACGCTTTGCGTGACCTGGTGACCTCAAAGACGGGCGCCCACTCGCGTGAGTAGCGCTTGTACTCCATCCCAAAGACCGTGTTCAGGCCTTCCTGCAACTGCCGCCGGAAGGTAGATCGATTCATTACAGCCATATTCGCCTATCCCCCTTAGATCGCAGTTACGTAGTTGTTTCGCTCGTGCTGGAGCGGTACACACCGCACCTTCGCGAACGCCCCGTACTCGGACGGGAAAATGCCACCGATGTTCTCCGCCAGACCCGTGATACGGACCTTGGGAGTTGAGGTGACGGCGTGGTCGATGAATGCCCCGGAGCGACCTGTCCGTGTATTGCCTGGCGTGGCAGTCTGGTCGATCGCATAGAGCAGTCCGATATCAGCCTCCAGGAGGGTGCTGATCTGAGCGATATACTCAAGTTGCGGATCGTCGTAGACCCAGCACTCGACTATCGTGTTCGAGTCAGCCAGCGCCACACCGGGCCAGAACTGGCTCCAGATGATGTCGTTGGCATCGTTGACGTATTGGCAGCCAGCGAAGATACCCAGCAGGAAGTCGTCTGCCTCGTCAGGAACGGAAATGATCTCTCGTGCGCTGCCCGAACTACGGACAAGCTGGCCAGAGAAGATCGCGGTCGCGTAATCAAACGCGATGTTATATCCGCCTACGCGAGCAGGGGTACCACCGGCTTGATGCGAGTTTGGGCGGAACCCAAACGGTGCGTCGGTGTTAGCCATGAGATAGTGCCTCGAAAATCAGTCATTGCGGGCCTCTACCCTGCGACCAACTACTCGCGCGGGATGGGACACCGAAGACCTATGTTGTCTCTGGATGCGGTGACCATCTACCTGCGCGTCTTCGAGGTCATGCTCCACGGCTGCCATCTGGGACTCAGTAAGCTCACTGTAGTAGTCCTGACGGGCCTGGAACAATTCCATCGGCATCTCGCAAAGCATGAGGTCATCCACGACGAAGTGACCCCCTTTCGCGTCGGCACGTACTGCGAGAATCTGCCACTCGTCCCCGATCGTAGTGATGTCACGGGGGCGCCAGCCTTCTCTCATGCGCATATTGACGTTTCTGGGGTCATCCTCACCTCGAATCGAAATCCGAATCCAGCGCTGCTCGTACCCGTCCCGGGCGGGAGGGGCTTCGAGGCTGGTTGCTCTGATCCAAGGACCAGTCGGACGTTCTCGGTGGGTGGCACGTTCCTCCGTCGTCGCATCCACATGCGAGACGTGCTCGCGAGACTCAGTCTCGTGAGTGCTCTCAGCGCTTCTACGCGGCGAGAGTCTTGACTCATTCCATTCAGGCATCAGCTTCCTCCTGCATGCGTTGTCTCTTGTTCAGCGCGTATTCCTTCAGCACTTCCGGGTCGCGGGAGTTGAGCCCGAACCGTTCCATGTTGGCGAAATCGTCTGAGTCCAATTCAACGCGAGAGGAGGAAGCAGAGCGGCGACGTCGACCCCGGTCAGCACCATCACCAGTATCAGCAACGGGGGTCCGGCCCCGGTCCTTTCGTTTCTGGTTGCGGCCCCGACGTCCTGGGGTTTTCAGATCGCCACTCTTATCGAACAATTCGGGTAGGCGTTCGCGAACCCGTTTGTCCAGCTCCTCGTAGTAGTCCTCGTCTCGGGCGTCGAAACCCTCGGCGTGAACGTCGTCGTCCAGTTCGTTCGCGATTCTGGTCGCACGCTCGAAGCCACGGCGCTGATACCAGCTCCGGTTCTCTGACTTCCAGTCGTTGGCCATAGCCACTCGTTCCGGATCGGCTCGCGGCGGAGTCGGCGTGCGATCTGCGGGATCGTCATCGTCATCATCTACCACGTACTTCGCAGCTACCTTTTCGGCGTTCAGAGACTGAAGTTGCGACGTGAGGCGCACGTGCTTCTTCGTATCCCCGTCCTCGATTGCCTGTTCGAGCTCGCCCTCAAGGTCACTGATCTGCTTGTCGAAATTCGTTCCGCTGTCGGCCAATCTGGCTTTCTTGAGATCGCGCTCGGCTTTCACGGCTCGCTTCTCAGCTTCATCGGCACGGGTGCGTTCCGCCTCTTTGGCGCGGCGCTCCCGCTTCAGTCGCTTATCGAATTTCGCATGAAAATCGTCTTCCCGGTCACGACCATCAGCGTCGTCATCGGGATCGTCATCGCGGGAGTCGTCTGATTTGGGGGCTCTGCGACGAGACTCGTCGTCGTCTCCCCACATATCATCGTTGTCATCGTCGCCACCGCTATCGATGCGTGCCGGACGTCGAGTGATGGCAGGATCGCCATCGGCATCGAGGTCCACTTCTACAACGGTCTGGGCATCTTCCGCGTTTCCACGGAGATCCTCAAAGACGATTTCTTCTTCCAGGTGCTCTCTTGGCATGCTGGCTCAGTCCTATGTTGCGCGGAGTATGTCCTTCCCACCTTTCAGTGGCAACTACCCCACTCGGTGATACATCTTTGGATCGTCGACCACCGCGAGCACGTCATCATCGTTCATGATCACGAATTCACGGCCGTCGGACAGCAAGATTCGCTGCCCGGCGTACTTGCCGTACAGCACCCACGATTCCAGGCCCGGGTTGAAGCTATCAGCCAGTTTCGGTGACTGGTAGGCCTGCTCGCCCATGTCCACGACCTGCCCCACAACCGTCAGCCACTTCTGACCTTCGATCGTCTCGTCGGTGTACTCGATGCCACCGTCGGACCTTCTCGGCGTCTTGAAGGGACGCACCAGGATCTTCCACATCAGTGGCTTGGGCATCTGGATGACCAGGTCGCGCTCTGGCGGTATGAACTTGGTCTCGGTCATGAACGCGCCCTCGCACGCTTGTTCCCCTTGTTTCCCTTGCCACCCCCGGTAGGTGGAGGAGGTGGTGGTGGCGGTTTGCCGCCCGCTGGCGTGCCGTCGACACCTCCCAGCTCTTTCCCGTCACCCAGGCCGTCGTCTGCCATGTCCTTGTTTTTCATCAGTTGATAGGACAAATCAGCCGCCAAACGAAGCCCCTCGATTTGCCCGGTCATATGCTGATACTCCTCCCAGGATCCGATTTTCCGGGTGGCGAGCTTCCGGGCGAAGTCTTCCTGGACTTGCCCGCAGACCCCTTGAAAGTCCCGTACGAACTCCGTCAATGTCGTCATGCGTGTGTGCTACCTCTGCTAGAAATTCGAGCAGTTCTCGAAAGTTGAGTCCAGTCTCCTGGGAGCCCTGAACAAATAGGCGCGGCGATATCCCTCTGATTCCCCGCTTGCGCAGGAACTCACGGGCGGCACGGACCTGCCGGTTACCAATGGCCACTATTCACCCCTGTCCTTCGCCAGACGTGCCTCCCGCTCGTCTCGTCGTTTGCGCTGACGCTCCTCCGCCGCGCTGGTCTCTTTGCGACTCTCCTCATTTGTGGAGCTGGTATTTTTGCGCTGGTTGTCGAGCTCACCGCTGCGATTGGTGCGGCGCTGATCTCCATCGAACTCGGCTTCTTTGCGGGCCTCCTCGTTGTGGAACGACTGCTCTTTGCGACTCTCCTCCGCATCGAAGGACTTCTGCTCCTCGTCGGGCCCTTCCTCGTCAGGCGGCATGATCTGGATCGGCGGAGCCTGGGCCGCGAACTGAGCGATCATCGCTTCCATCTCGGGATCCAGCTCATCTTCCTCCGTCATCTCGCCGTCCATGAACGTCGGCGGTGGCAGTTGACCGTCGGCCAGCGCGTTCATTTCGTTGAAGTACTTGTAGGCGTAGTGCTCGGCCAGGTGGGCCTGCATCACCATGCCCATGACGTTGAGCGCATCCTCGTTGAGCCCCTGGAGGAAGTTCATATGGACCGCGATGTGAGCCTCGTGGTCCTGCTCGACGTAGGCCTTGGCGCCGCCCATGGTCAGCATGCGCATGTTCTCCGCGATCGGATCCATCCGGTGCTGCTCGCTCTTGCCCTGGAGGAGCTCCTCGTGATCCGGGATCTTCAGTGCGCGGAACAGCCGGTCGATCGCTTTCGGGACATCCACCTCGCCAGGGAATTCCTTGGCCACCTCCAGCACGGTCTGGATCTGCGCGATGCGCTGGGTGTTCGAGAAGATGTTGGGATCCGAGATCGGGATCACATCTACCGCCCCGTCGTAGTCGGCCTTGGCGATCACCACGTCCTTGTTCTCGATCTGGTACGGGTACTCGTCGTCCAGGAAATCGAAATTGAGCTCGGCGCGCAGCTCGAATTCCTCCGCCTGGGCTACGTGCAGGCGTCTGTGGATGCCCGAGAAGACCTTGCCGGCCTGCTCGATCAGCGCCAGGGTCGTGCCGACTGGACCCGTGTTGGGGGCGTCTCCGACGTTCTCCTCGGTGATCGACGCGAACCGGCGCCCGGTATCGACCAAGATCCCAAACAACTGGGACAGGGCGGCGGAGGGCTCCTTGAACGGTGGCGTGTAGAAGGCCTTCTGGAGCTCCTCGGCGCTCATCTTCACCTGCTTCCAGGTTCCCGGGGTGATGGTCGCGTCCTCGGGGTTGATCCGCGCCTCGTCGGACATGAACCCGCCCTGGAGGTTGGCGTAGGCCGCCGCGTCCAGGAGCGCGCGCAAGGTGCCCGTCGATGCCTCTGCGATCGATCCGATCAGGTGCAGCAGGCCGAATCCGTAGAAACCCAAGCCAGGCAGGTACTTGTAGTGCGTGAACCACATCCGCTTGGTGAACAGCTCGTCGTCCTCGTGCCAGTTGCGGCGGATCGAGAGCAACTGCTCGGAGGTCTTGTCCACGGTCACGATGTAGGGCATCGGCAAACCGATATCGACCACGTCCTTGTCGTCCAGATAGGTCTTCTGGTCCATCTCAAGTTCGAGGTCGCAGTGCATCTCCAGCACTTCGTAGATGAAATCGTCGTCGTGGAAGCTGGGCTGGCGATCGTCGGCCTCGTCCACCATCTCCCGGGAGGAGTCGAGCATGTCGTCGGAATCGATCTCCGCGTTGGCCGGCTTCTCCAGCTCCACCGTGCGATAGAACTCGGAAGCCATCAGGCGCTTCATGTCCTCCTCGGGCCGATACATCCGGTGGGTGTAGCGCGAAGCGGTGCGCAGGTCAGTACACATGTACGGCACGATGAAATCGCCGGCATGCACCAGGCGCGAAACCACCATGTCGGAGATCGGATCGTAGTAGGTCTTTTTGAAGCAGGATCCAGCCAGCGGCAGCCAGAACAACATCTGATCGACGTGCCAGAAATAGGCCTTGTCCTGGTCCATCATCTGGTAGTTCATGTGCTGCGCTACGCGCTCGGCCTGCTCGACCTTCTCATCGGTTTTCTCGCCCACGATCCGCGTCTTGCAGGGCCCGCCACTGGGGAACACCTCCTCGATCGCCCGGGCCTGGAACTGCACGCAGGCCTCTCCGATCAGCGGGTAGGTGACCGCAGAGGCGCCCTCGAAGGGCAGGTCGTCGAGCGGCTCGTTGCGCAGACCAAGGAGCTCCATGGCCTGGTCGTTCCGGTTCTGCCAGGAGCTGCGTGATTCAAGGTCGGCCTTGAACTGCTCCAGCATCGTGGCGACGATCAGCACCTGCTCGTGCTCGGACAGCTCATCCGCGATGTTGGCCTGGTGTTCGTCGGAGTCCTCCATCGAGGTCCGATCCATGCCAGGGTTGAAATCGACAACGGCATTCTGCCCTCGCCGCGAGATCTTGACGCCGTTGATCGTGGTCTCCATCCCCTGGTCGGGGTCGGCCACCATCTCTGACGATCGATGCACTACTTCAGCCATATATCACCCGTAAATTGGTTTCGTTCGCTTGGGCATGAGGTTCAGCTCGTTGGGATCTTCCTCATCGGTGAACTCAGTCTCCCAGCGTCGGCGCAGCCACAGCAGGGCCATGACCACCGTGTCGAATACATCATCGTGTTCGCCGCTGGGGAACTCCCCGCACTGGCGGATCACATCACGTGACCACTGACGATCCACGTACCAGATACATCCCCGCTCCAGCACCAGGGCAGCGGCGTGCGCGCGCGCGTGCTTGGAATCGGTGACTTTGATCCGCGTCACGGGCAGATCCGCCCGACGCAGCTCCTGGGCCAGGGAATGTCCGGATGCTTTCTTCTCAATCAGGATCCGGTCTGGCTTCCATTCTTCGTACGATTTCCTGGCCTCCTCGCGGAGGTCAGGGAACGACAGTCGTTCTTCCATCCGTTCCAGCATGATCGCGCACAGGCGCGGCTGGTTGTTGTAGCGCAGGTGCCAGGGCATGTCCTTGATGGACTCGACACCTTCGACCCACTCGAAGATACCCCAGGTGGTCCGGGCGCTGTAATCGGCTTCCTCGTCCTCCTCGAACGCGGTGTCGTAGACCTGGACCACCATCTCGCAGGACGGCATGTTGCCGGCGTCCTCCCACTTGCGCCAGTGCTTTGACTTCAAGATGTTGCCGCCCTCGGCGGAGGGGTTCTGCTGGATCTGCGACTCGAAGCCACGCTCGGTCAGTTCCTGCTGGAGACGCTTCATCTCCTTGGGTCCGAATCGAGCCGGCGTCAGCAGTTGATTCTCGCGCTCCCGCCAGTCCTCCCAGATCAGCTCATCTTCTTCGAGCGGCTGGGTGAAGCGCGCGATGTTGGCCGGCGGCTGGAGCTCCAGGTCGCGTGCCGGGCCGGTTTTCAGCGCATGGGTCTGGCACTTGGTTTTGGTGCGGTAGTAGCCCGGCATGTTCAGGTGAACCCAGCCCCCGGTGGCCAGGCAGTGCCCGGGCAGATCCACGTGGTGACCGCGCTGGGCAATGATGACCCGGCCGGCCTTTTTGGGGTTGTTGGCCCGGGTGGACATGGTGTTCCGCCACCAGTTGATCACCGATCCACGGATCAGATCGGATTCGATCTCGTTCATGTTATGGGCATCGTCGACCACGATCCTGTCGCCCCCTTCTCCGGTCGCCGTACCCTTCACGGCGGTCGCGAGCCGGTATCCGTTGGAGGTGTTGTCGAATCGTTTCTTCTGGTTCAGGTCACCCGAGAGGTGATACACGTGGCCCCATCGCTCCTGGTACCAGGGTGATTGGATCAGGCGGCGGCACTTGACCGAGTCGCGCAGGGTCAGGTCCAGGGCGTAGGTCGCGAACAGCCACTGGATGTGCGGCTGCCAGGTCCACTCCCAGGCCGGCCACATGACCGCGCAGATAGTCGACTTCGAGTGCCGTGGCGGTACGTTGATGATCAGGTCGTCGATGTCGCCCAGGGACACAAACGTCAGGTGATCGCAGATCGCGTCGATGTGCTTGCCGTTGACGAACGGAGCTCCGGGCTCGACGATCGGCCAGGCGCCCTTGACGAACCGACGCATCTCGCGGCGCATGTTCTCGGCCGCGACCAGCGTGTAGGTCCGGTCGTATTCGACAGCCTGGGCCAGGTCACTCATTGAGAGATCCAAGCCACGAGATCAGGGATCGCGTACATCACCAGCAACACCACGCCGAGAAGAACAAGGATCCCTGGCCATTCATTTCGTTCACCCTTCACCCCAGCAAGAACTGTGCAAAGGTCAGCAGCTTCCGGCCGACCCACTCACCAAACGAACCCGACTCCACGTGGTCACTGCGCTGCGCATCCCAGACCGCACCCGCAACGTCGGTCGCGCTCGTGCCGGCGGCGGCGCGCGCAAGCACCACCTGGGTGAACGCGCTGGGCAGGATCGGGCTGATCGAGGCGCCAAACTCATCGACCGCCACCAGGTTCCCACCATCCACCGTACATTGGATGATGTTGAAGACCTCGTAGACGTCACCCACCTCGAAGGTATTTCCGGATCCGTTGACCAGCGCCTTGCACTCCAACTGATCGGTGCCGATGACCCGGCGCACGTCGGTGATCGACCCGTCGCTGAAGTTGATGACGAACGAACCCGGCGCCACCCCAGCCGCGACGAAATCCGCCGCCGAATCGATCAACTGGACGAAGCCGCGAGCATCGGTCAGGCCCTGGGTCGTGATCGTGCCGGTTTCAGCCGGCGTGCGCCGCGCCTCGAACTCCACCAGGTTGTTCTGGAAGGTCGCGGTAATCGCTACCTCCAGGCCGCCGCCCAGATCCTCCTTGCCGCCCGCGTCCACCAGGCGACCGAAGGTCGTGGCGTCGAACTGCTCCTCGATGACGCGCGAGGTGTCGACGATGTCCTGCACCAGGTACGACACCGACGGCGCCTCCACCGTCTGGATGCGCGGATCCGTCTGGAATTCCTGGAGGATGTCGGTGCGGCTCGTCATGCTATTCGACCGGGATCGGCTCGCTCATGGCCTGGCTGATACGACGGTCCCGCTCTGCGATCAGCAGCAGGCCTTCCCTCAAATCGTGGATCGAGTTTCGCTCCTGATCGATGGTCTCGTCGTAGCGCTCCACGTCCATCCGGAACTGCTTGATCTGCTTCCACAGACCCTGGCCGTCAAACGGCGCGAGCTCCTCCTTGATCTCATGGATGGCGGCCATCTTCTCCTCCAGCGTGAGATCGGAATTGAGCGCCACCGCATCGATCGCCGGTTCCAGATCCACCATGGTCTTGCCGGTGTTGTTGCGCATCAGCGTCTGGTACTCGTCCATCTTCTTCAGGGTCTCGAAGCGGTGGCGTTTGAACCCCTCGATGTTGGCCTCGCAGGCCCGGATCAGACTGTCGTACTGTTCCTTGGTGGCGCGCGGATAACGCGCCGTGATGGCGTTGACCCTGTTGATCCGTTCCTGCTGGATGAACGCCTGAACCCCTTCAGCGATGTCGTTGGCCTGGCCAAGCGGCAGCTCCGAGATCTTTCGACCCCGGAACCGCATGGACGCAGGACCACGAATCCCTTTGTTTTCCTTGCTCATGTCACCTCCTACGTTGCGATGGTGTCGTCCTGACGAACCACGGTGATCGTCACCGAGTTGTCACCGACCGCCTGGTTGATCTCGAACGGCAGGATCACCTTGCCCTGTCGGGCGGTTGCGGCGACGTCCCAGGGCGAAGACGTGATCTTGATCAAGGTGTTGCCCTCCACTCCCGGCGAACCGTCGGTCCCGATGTCTTCCTCAACGTCGAGGATCAGGTCGAACAGGTTGTCGCCAGTCGCGTAGGTCTGGATCAGCGCGTTGATGATGTAGGTGTCACCCGAATCCCAGTCGTCAGCACCGCCGTACAGCGCCCGGACGTTCAGCGTCTCGCTGTCCACCACCTCGGTGACCTCCCAGACGTGAGTGGTCTTACCGCCGAAGGTGTTGCGGATCATCATCCCGACCTCGACCGGCGTGGCGCCGTCAAACGACTGCCCCGTGTCGATCAACTGAGTGGACGAGCTCGATGTCGCCGTCCCCGTCGCAGACGTCGGTACCGTCAGTGAGAACTCACCGTTGGAGACCTTGGTGACCGAATCGTAGTAGTAGCGATGCTCCTCCAGGAGTGTGGTTTCCACGATCCGTACTACGCTGGCCAGGACCACTTCCGAGTCGATCGTGCCCGCCACCCGGATGATCACGTCGTCCTGGGAGTTGAACGCGCCACCAGGCGCCTCGATGCCACCGTACTTGTCACGGTCGATCACGCCGGCCGTGCCATCGTCCCTGGCGATCATCAGCCTATCGCCTGCTCGTGTGTTCGAGAAGCCGATGCTGATCGTGTTGGGTGGGTTGAGCGGCGTGGCCGAGTTATTCGGCGTTGCCGTGTAGGCCTGGGTGTCGGCCGACGCGGGATTGATGATGATCACCCCCCGAGTCAGGAACACCGCCGTACCTGTTGAAGTGCCCAGAGGCGACTGCTTGGAGACCGTGAAGCGCTGGATCCCCAGGGTGCCAGCGCCATGGACGGTAATGTCCTCAACGCCGTCACCACCCTCACCAGAGATCAGGTCATCATTGGCCGGCTGGCTGGAAGTCAGCGACGTCTGGATGTCCATCAAGGTGATGTGGGTGTCCACCGAATCGGCTGGTGTGTCCAACTGCGCGACCATTCGCGCCGAGAACCCGGATCGGGCGGTGATGCTCACATCGTCGCCGTCGACCATGGCGCCGGTATTGGCGTCGTACTCGAAGGTGCCCTCCAGGCCACGAAACGTCTCGCCAGGTACGTTGGTGCCCGCGCCGAATAGATCCGCCGCATCCGCACCCCTGCGCGTGACGTACTTGAAGCGCTCGTAGACCTTGCCGAATCCCACGTCGGACTGGGCATCGACCGTGATCGAGTAGTTCTCGAACGCGCCATCCCCGTCGAAATCGACGTTGGTGACCGGGCCCAGGGCGAGGGTGACTGTCGCGCCCTCTCCGCTAGCTCCGTCTGTCGGCCCGGTCAGGTTATCCGCGACGGTGCCGGTCGTGGCATCCGCGTCACCGTCGGCGGCCAGGACGAAGTCGTACTCCTGGATCGCCTGGGTGTTCGAGAAGTCGGTCAGATCCCCAACCAGGTAGTACTCAAGGTCGGTGTTGCCGTTGGTCTCGGTGATCACTCCCTTGACCGTGGCCGTGTCCCAGGTGCCGCCGACATAGATGCCATTACCGACATTGAAGGTGCCCGTGACGCCCGTCAGGGTGCCTGTGGTCCGGTAGCCTGTCGTGTTGTTCAGGTCCGGGCTTGAGGCCAACGGCAGGGCTTGGAAACCCCCTGCGGCGACGTTCAACTGGAAGTTGTCGTACAACGCCGTGTAGCGCCGCGCGAACACCTCAAGGTCAGCATCCGCGATCAGCGAACCGGAGTCCTGCACCATCACCAGGATCGAGATGATCCCCAGCGAGACGTCCTGATCGGTGTCCCACCATTGGAACGTGCCGGTAGCGGCGTCGGCCAGCTTGACCCGGTTCTGGATCACGTAGACCTCGGTCGCGGTCGGTACGGCACCAATCGCCTGGATGGCGGAGAACTGGGTGTCACCCGAGACGCCAGGCGTGGAGTTGGTGGTGCTGCCGGTACCCGCCAGTGCGACCAGCGTGCCCGTGCCGTCGAACGTGTCACCCGTGCTGGGTGTCGAATCGTCCGGTCGGATCCAGGCCACGGTAGTGCCATCGGGATCCAGGTCGAACTCAAGCAGCGTGCCTTCATCACCCGAGTCGCCCTGGGTGACCCTGCGACCGATGTCGCCGGCATTGAAGTTGGTGCCGCCCGAGTAGGCCACTTTGAGCACACCGTGCCCGGCCGTATCTGAGTCGGCGCCGACGGTCTTCATCGACCAGGCCGCGTTCAGCGCTCCTTCCTTCAGGAACTCCGTCGAGGTACGCGAGATGAAGTAGTCGTTCGCCATGACGTACGCATTCGGCGTCGTTGGCGTCATTCCGTTTTTGAAGGTCATCGCCTGGAAGAAGTCCGAGTTGGCCGCGAAGTCTGAGTAGACCTCGTTGGTGGTTCGCACAGGCCCGGAGATGTACTCCAGCATGCGCAATCCGGCCTGGCCGCTCTGCGGGTTCACTTTCTCGTCATCGAACGAGATCTTCCAGTCGCCTCCCAGTAGGTCGAGGGTGGTCATTGTGCGTAACTCCTAATCACTTGGATCGAATTTTGAGATTGAATCGATAGTCCAAGGGATTGTCTCCGCTAGACCTGTAGAAATGATGGTTCGGACGGCGACCCCTTCTTGAGGGAAGGCCAAATAGCGTGTTGCGTCGATTGTAATCGTGCGCCCGCGAGTCTGGTTCGAGTTGGTCGAGTCTGCGAGCCGTGAGCGAACGTAGTAAAACGGTCCCTGGCCATTGACCGTGGTGAGGGCCATTGAAGCGAGCCCGGTCTTTTGCGCGATCTGAAGGATCGTGCCGAAGTCGATGATCAGGTTGCCCAGGTTCTCGTATTGGATGTTGCCGGTGACGTTGTTCAGGCTAATCGTTACCCAGTTGGGCACGGGATTGGTAGTCCAGTACTCCCACTGCACCACGGAGCCCACGCCGTTGGCGTCGGTGATGTCGACCTTGACCCGGTTGAACCTCTCGGTGTGGCCGAAGTAGAAGGCATCGTCATCGGCTGGCGTGGCCGGGAAGATGTTGACGTCGTCGGCCGTGGGCTCGGAGGCCTCCAGGGTCTCGTCGGTGAAGACGCCGCCGTCATCCGCAATAGCCGCGACCGCAACACCCTGGTTGCGCGCTTTGATCAGCACGTCCAGGTCGCCTTCGTAGTTGTGGCTGAATCCGGTCTGGCCGTTGACGTCGGCAAAGGACTCATCGAGCACGTCACCGTCAGTGACGCCGCCCACGCTCTCATTGGCGATGACACTCACGGGGGTGCCTTCCGTCACGCCGCTCAGGGTCACGCTGACCGTCTGGATCACTAAGACTGTGCCGGTGTAGCCGGCCGCACGCTCGTAGCTGAAGGTGCCCTCACCGTCGGTGACGTTGATCGTGACGTCCCCGTCCAGGGCATTGTCCACGATGAACACCGTGTTGCCGGTCGTGCCGTCAGAGGCGGTCTCGTAGCCCGACACCGAGTAGCCCGAGATGTTGAAGGTGGTCAGGCTGGCCGTGTTCAGGGCGATCTCGATCGCGTGCCCGCTTCCGTCCGAGGTGAACGAGAAGTTGTCCTGGTTCTCCTCGACCGAGCTCGCGGTCCAGAGGATCGCGCCCAGCGGATCGGTGGTGCCGTTGAAGATGCAACCATCCGCGTCCATCGACAGGAAAGTGATTTGGCCACAGTTGACGAAGATGACGTCGTTGACGAACTTCTGGCCGACGTCCTGGGCGGGAAAAACGAACGTACCGCAGTCAACGAACTGGCCGTTGGTCCACTGACCCTCATCGAGATCCGCACTCATCGTCCAGTTGGCGACCGTGCCCACTGACTGGATGAAGAAGTTGTCGAAGTTGACCACGTTGGTGGATCCGGAGTCGCCCACGCAATCGATGTCCATCGAGCCGGCGGTGATCCCGGCGCCGGCATCGGGGATGTCCCCGTTCAGGTAGAGCTGGAAGTCCGAGTCCTCGAACCACGCATCAGAGTCGAGCGAGCCGATCTGGAGCCCGAACTGCAATTCAAACGCCTTGGATCCAGCGATCAGGATCCGTGCGATACCCCAGGCGTTGTTGCTGTCTTCGTCCTCGGTGACGATCTCCTGGAACGTGCCTCGATCACCTGTAGCGCCCCCTTCGATCAGCAGCGCCGGGTCGGCGTTGTCCACGTAGCGCAGCACGTCAAAACCGACGTTGTCTGCGTTACCAGCCGCCTTGCCAGGGAAGTCTCCACCGTAGCCAAGGTCGACAATGATCTCTGGAGCGAGGTCAGCCAGGACACCCGTCAGCACCCGCGTATTGGATGGCAGGTCTGCGAGGTTCAGCCGGAAACTCGACCAGCCCTGGAAGAAGAATCCGAAGTTGTCCTGGCCGCCTGTTGCAAAGGCTATGCGATTCGGGATCGCTGCAAACGTGAGCGTGAACGTAGCACCCGAACCCCCTCCACCCGAGACCGTATCTGGCGAGGAGGCATCAATCGAATAGCCGCCGCCATCGGTCAGCGTAGAGGTCAGAATCTCACCGCTTCCACCCACGGTATCCACCCGGATCGTTGCGGCCGTGTTGCCAGCAACCACCGTGCCCGTGGCGACAGTCAACACCTCCAGCGCGGCATACCCAGTCCCTGCCGCTGCGATAACTGCGGTCGCCACATCGCGCAGTGCGTCACCCAGCACCATCGAGAGACCCGCCGGGTCAGCCTCGACCGATGGAGCGCCCGACTTCTGCCAGCCGAACACCGTGCGACCAATGTAATCCTCCGACGTGATCGTGTGGAACACCTCATAACTTTCTTCCGAGGCCTGATCCTGCAACGCGATCCCACCTTCTCGGGCCGCAGCAGTCACCGTGTTCAAGCCGCCCATCGAAGACGTCCACCCGGTCGTTGCGTCACCCGCGTCGATCAGCACCAGGTTGGCAGCATCGATGGTGACACTCACTGGAGTTTGGCCTCGCGATCGGCCAGCACGATCGCCGCCGCAGAGATGCCGAACAGGGAGATCGGATGGGGCGTGTCGATGCGCACTGAGTGATCGTGCTGGATCTCCTGGAGCATGCGGTTCATGCCGGTGCGCCCGAACACGTAGGTGGCCTCCACAGGGTGCTCGAACTCGGTCAGGGGCGTGGCTCCTCGCTGGTCCACCAACACCACGGCACTCTGGGCATCATCGGGTGGATCCCATTGGTCCCAGAGCGAGGTCGTCACACCGTAGGCGCGACCCAACTGATTCCACATCCGGCGATCCGTTTTCGGATCCATCCACGTCGATTCAGCAAAGGCGACGACCTTGCTCAATGAATCACCTTCTTGGCTGGCTCGACCAGGACCAGCAGCGCAACCCGAGACCGGGAGCCCCGGTTCTTCATGAACGCATGCGTGTCCATGCCGTCGAGCACGATCGTGCCGTGCTCCCAGGGGATCTCGACAATCGCATCCTCGACGATCAGCGGGGCTGGGTTGTCGCCCGGATCCAGCCAGTGGATCAGTGCCACGGTGTGGGCCAGGTGATCGTGCGGGTAGCCCGGCTCGAAGTTGCCGGGCTCGCTCGTCGGGGGCGTGATCGTGACCCAGGCATGCAGGTTGCCGTGCCACCCAGGCAGGAGCGACACCACGCCGATCGCGTAGCGCATGAACTCCTGGACTTCCTTGCACTGACCCCAGGTGTTGAAGTTGATCGGCTGGGAACGCGGGTTCCCCGCATGGTTCGCTCGAACCACATCGATCAGCCCCTCGGGCCCTTGCCAGGTGTCACGGTAGAGGATCACTACTCGACGGCTTCCGAGACCGTGCCTTCACCGACCACCCCGCTACCGACGACCACCTGGTAGGTGGTTGTTTTGGCCGTGACCTTGCTCTCACCCAGGGTGACTTCATCACCCACCAAAGGCACGTCCCCGGTCACGTCGAGGGTGAATGCCCGCCAGTCCTTGGTCAGGAACCGTGGCAAGCGAGAAGCATCGTTCTCGATCTGGATGGCGCTGCCCGCTTCGTTGACTAACAGGTAACTCACGTTACGGCCTCCGGGTCTTGGGCTTCTGGGGAACCGGCTTGATCGCCTGTGGTGAGCGCGTCGGGCGCCTGCCCTCCACCGCTCTCCTGAGTCGGTTGGACTGGATCGTCTGAGGTCGGGTCACTCGTTGTGCCCGTAGCAGGGTCCGTGACTTTTTCATCGTCGCTCACCTGGTTGACTCGAATGGGTTGACCCGTCGGGCACATCTTCCCGGCGAGCGCGGCACTGTCGGCGTCGACAACGATCGTGTCGCTGCCTCCGGCGATCGTGTATTCAACTGCGAACTTGCTCATTCTGGTTGCCTCCCGGCTATGAGTTGCTCTGCGAGCAGATATCCTTCCAGCGGCCAGAGCTGCCGGAATGCGTTGTCGTAGGCGATACGCTCACCTACCTCGGCGTCGTAGTTGTCGGGGTGGACGCAGGCCGAGTGACCCACGACGTCGAATCCGTTGTTCATGGTGATCACGACGATCGTCGAGGTCGGCGGATGACTGATCACCTGGACGCCCTCGATTCGAGCCTCGATCGACTCCATGGTCACCGTGGGCTGGGTCGGCTCCGGCCTGGATGGCACGCCCCTTTTGGCGACCCCTTCCTTGGCCTGGATGATCAGTTCCTCGATCAATCCCTCGACGTCATCGGCGTGCCCGGTGGACAACCCGGCCGCGATCACCGCTTCACACAACGCCTCCAAGTCAGGGATGATGATCTCCTTGCCCTGTTCCAGGATCGTGACCTTCTCACCCTCGGGGATGGTGAGTTTGATCTCCTCCGTGGGCTCGTCGGTCTCGGTTTGCAGTGCGTCCATACGTTTGATCTCATCGTTGAGTCGGGCGGATCGCTCGCTGCCGGTCTCGTTGACAGGCGGCTCGTCGGATTTCTCGGGCTCCGGTTCGAGCGATGAGAAGTCCAGCACACAGTGGCGCTGGGACGTCCCCTGGATCTCACTCGACGCTTGGGATCGCGTATGGCACCCCTCGGTGCAATCCACACCCGTGTGTGGGCAAAACGTGTCAACGGTCGACTCTGCGACGGTTGGTTCGGACATCTCAGCCTCCTTCAATGTTCAATAGTTTGCCGGTCATTTGGTGCCTTGGCGTCTCCTGGTCGCGAGACCGGAACGTCGGCGTTTGGCCAGGCCCTTGGTCTTGGCCAGCCCCTTGCCTGCCCCCTTGTAACCAGCGGAGGTCTTGCCCATGGTGGACGCCGGCACGGGGGCGCGCTCCGGGGTTGCCATCAGGGCCTTGCCTGCCTCGGCACCCGCCTTGCCAACGGCCGTCTTGGTGCGCGCCGTGCGCTCCTTCTTCTGCTGGGTGGTCATCGGCTTTTTCTTTGGTGCAGCGTGCTTTGTCATGTCGCTCTCCTTCGTCGCCTGGCGGTACGCCGGACGGGCGGTGTTTTTCGTTTCGGTCGCGTGGCTTTACGGCTCGTGCCGTAGCCTCGTTTCTCAGTCATTCATCAGGCGCCCGGAGCGCTTCGACGACCAATTCAAGGACGTTCGCCAGCTCAAGCGCGTTCGCGGGATCCATGTTCTCGGACCACGCCAGCGCCTCGATATCCCAGCGCACCTTCCCGGTCGCACCCAGTCGATAGCCGTCGATGTCCAGCACCAGGTGGTAGGTCGGATCCATCTTGGCGCGGCGCGCAGCGGTGAACTGGTCCACTGGTTTGGTTTTCATCAGTACTCCAGCAGCGGGTTGGTGTAGTCGTCGGCCGGCGGATCCGGATCATCTGGATCACCTCGATGAGTCTGACCGCGTGTTCTCGGGGCCTTCACCTGTTCGCCTTCCGGGACGCCTTGGCGATCCGTTGTCGGTTTCGATTTCGAGCGCGTTGCTTTGTGAACCATGGTGCCTCCCGGCCGCGAATGTCGTTACGTGCTGACTTGTTGCCACTAAGCCGCGTCATCGTCGTCCTCGACGTGATCGAGTACCTGTTCCATGAGCTGGCCCAGGCGGATCGAGCCATGGGTCAAGAGCCCGTACAGCTTGATCGGCAGCGCCGTGCTCCACAGCACGTGCAGGGTCTTGTCTTTGTCGCCGCCCATGGCGACCACCACCACGCAGTCGAGCGCGTCGTCATTCGCGAGCTGGGTGAGCTCGACCGCGACCTGGGCCGGCGTGCGCCCATCGCCAAAGGTCTCCACGACGACGTTGCTGCTCATAGGCAGGTGCCGCTTCCCAGGGTCGTGTCGCCATCACCCACACTTCGACAATCTCCGTGTACTGCTGGATCAGGGGACTTGCCGACCGGGCAGGCGACCAGCGTGTTGGCCGCACCACACTCGAAGAAGTCCTTCTGCGCGATGTCGACCTCCACCACCTCGGGGTTGCACCCGGTCAGCGTGATCAGGGCGGCGGCGAAGCCGGTCAGTGCCAGTGCTGATAGATTCATCGCTTCCCCCTGCCACGATTGATGTGGCCCATGATCTCGTCCAGCTTCTTGGATTGGACGCGGTTGCGGCGAGTCGCGACCCCTTCACCCTTGTGGGTGTGATCGCTCTCGTTGTGCTGCGCCTCTCGTTTGGCTCTCGAACCTCCAGCTCCTCCAGGCATTAGCGTGCTCCTCTGATGGCTTCTCGGGCTTGTTCTTTCGTGAAACTGTCCGGCGGTCTGGCCGGGTCCAGGACGCGACGTTTGGTCGGGCTCCCGCGTGCCGGATCCTCCAGGATCAGCGATTCGCGCAAGGCCTTCATGCACGCCTGTTCGGAGCGGTTGGCCTCGACCTCGACGTCCATGGCCGTAGCTCGCTTGAACGGTTCGCGCTGGATCTTCACGCCGATCTCGACGACCTGATCCTTGACGCTGTGGGATACGCGGCAGTAGTACTTCATGATCTTAGGCTCCAGTTATGTGATCGACACCGCCACCAGCATGATGCGGTAGCGCTGACCCCTGACAGGTCGGACCCCGTGCGCCAGCGCATCGTCGCTGCCCATGGGGAAGGTGATCGAGGTGCCCGGGATCGGGCGGAAGGTGAACGGGAGATCGCCATCGAATATCACCAGGTCGCCGCCGTCATCGGGTGCCTGGAGACACGTGACCATGCACCGCGCCCCGGGCGTCCAGCCATGGATGTGGGGAAACCCAGGGATCCACGGGCCGGGTGCCTCAATGGCAGCACGGGCACTCGCACTGTTTGGCCAGGCCCGTAGCGCAGATCCGGAGCACGTCTGGTCCTCGTTGAAGGCGCTGCCCCAGTATCGGACGTTGTCGGTGCCCAGCCTTTGCGCGGCATGCGCTGCGAACCCGTGGTGCATCTGAGCGCGGCCGAAGTCGATCAGCTCAGGTCGATGCGAGTGCGGCTCCCGCGTGGCGAACATGTGGTCGAGGATCTCAGCCCCCGGCATCCCGTCCCAGTGGTGCTCGAAGATCATTTGACCCCCGTGACCAGGTCGGCCGTGGGATCGGACAACGGGCACTCGTCCTTGCGCTCGATCTGATCCTCAAGGGTCATGATCCACTTCTCGATCGCGGTGCGCAGGCCCTCGAAGTCGACGTTGGGTGGCGTATGGCAGATGAAGTGCGGATCGCCGTCGCAGTCGATGTACAGCTCACCGTGCGGTTGGTCCATGTCCACCTCGGTGACGTTGAGATCGTACGGGGCGGCACAGACCTGACTCGGCGGGCCGTTGCCGCAGCGCACGCAGACGTCCACGCCAGCGACTAGGCGCATGGCCAGGTGGCACTTGGGACAATTCACGTCATCACCCCGATCATGCCCATGACGGCCACGCCGACGACCGTACCGATGCCGGCACCCAGGATGAACACGCCCGTGTCCCGCGAACTGATGACCCGGTCTGCCTCCCTCATCTGCCAGGCGATCCGCCGGCACAGCGTGGCACTGATCTGGACGATGACGGTCCCCTCGGGCTCATCGATCTCCCCGGACTCGGCGGCGGCCTTCAGTAGTCCATCGGCATGCGCCAGCAACGGGCGATCGAGATCCTCATCGGGATCCATGAATTGGCCCGTCCACGGGGGGTTGGCCAGGGTGATGTCGTCGAGCCTCATGCGCGCCCTATCTGAATGTTGGACGTGTCGAGCATGGCCATCGAGGCGCCCTCCACCTTGACGATGCCACCGAGGCGATACTGCTTGCCGGCCAGGTCGGTGAGTGCCAGGCGCATGCGGTAGGCCCACATGTTGGGCTCGGTCTCCTCGGGGAGCTGCTCACGAGCATACGGTGGCGCTATCAGTTTCGGCCGGGCCCGCCAGTACAGTCGAAGGGGCGGCACATGTTTCGGGGCGCCTGCGGCCAGGATCGCGTTGACCAGGTCGTGAGTGACCACCTCTATCAGCATCGAGACGTCGCCGGCCAGGGTGCAGCCCAGACACACCGTCTCGTAGATCACGGGGGTCTCACCTGGCTCACCCGCACTCGGCATGCCATCGTCTCGTTCGTCGGGCTTGCCGACCTCCGACGGGTAGAACCATGCCCTCGGTGGCCCATCGACGGCGTTACGGGCAACGGCGGCCTCGATGCGGTCAACGGACGCCTGGACGTATTCATCGACCTCGATGGTCAGCATCGGGGATCCTCCCAACCAGGCTGGTACTGCTCGCGCGTCGACGGTCGGGTCCATGAGCGGGGGTAGTAGACACCAGCGACTCGGTGGCCACGCTCGAATGCAGCGTAGAGGCCCTGGCCGCGATCGTGATCCTTGGTCCTGACCGGCATGAGCACCTCACCGCAGTCGGGCTCGATGGTGACGTCCACGCCGCCACCTCCATTCCAGGGGCGCACCAGTCCGACGATCGGCCAGTGCTCTGAGCTGGAGTGCGCATGCTTCAACCAGTTGTCGTATTGGATCTGGGTGAAGGGCTCGGTGTGCCCGACGTGATGGCCAGGTCGGTACTCGATCGAGCCATGGTCATCGATCACCATCCAGCCGCGCATCGGGTTGTCGTTGGCATCGAGCGCCGGCACGTCGTGAGTGGTGAGCTCCATTACTGGGCCCGTCGATTGTTGCGTGGCGGCTTGGGCGTGCGTCGAGTCCAGGCCTTGCAGACGACGTTCGAGTTGGTCGACTCGTGCGTCTCGGTGATCAGGGTGCCGTCCTCCTGCTCGACTGGCCCACGCCAGTACGCGGTAGCAATGAAGCAGTGCTGCGAGGTCGGTTGTCGATCGGCGCCTACCGGGTTGAATGGCAGGTTGAAGGAGCCCGACCAGGCCAGGTTATCCCATGGCTCGATGTCGGCCACCATGATGTCGAGGTGTTGGTTGTTCGCCACCCCGGCGCAGGCGTCGTTGGTGTCGGAGTGCAGGATCTCGGTGCAGGCCACGAGGTAGATGTTGTACCCGGTCAGGCCCTCACTCAGATCGCCGTCGCCGTTGGCATCGAGGGGCTCATCGCTCACGTTCTCGACGGGGTTGTCCCACTCGAAGCTGATCGGCCGGTTGGCGCCCCATGCCAGGCTCGATGCCGTCATCAGCAGCGCAGCGGTCAGGATCGCGGGTATCAGTCTCATTCGGTCATCCTCAGTGGTTCAGCGGGATTCGGGCTCTCTGTGCGTCCACTGGCGACGTCTTCGAGGGTAGGCCCTTGCCATGCTATGGGGTAAATCACCCGTTTGTACTTCCCGTCGGCGGCGTGGATCCACGGGTGCAGCTCCATCGATCTGGCCAGCGCTCGCGAGTATCGGTTGGCCATGATCTGGATCCCGTCGGGCGTGGTCTGGATCAGCGGGTTGCCATCGAAGTACAGGGCGACCTGGTCGAGCTGTTTCGGCGGCACCGCCAGTCGAGCGGCGATCGCCATGATGCTGATCGAGTAGAGGAAGCCGCGCCTATTCATCGTCGAGTACCTCGAACATCCGGGCTGCCTTGCCACCGCGTGCTGCGATCTGAGCCTTGAGGTACTCGACCGTGCCTTCGAGGATCGATAGCGCCTCGACGTCGGTCGCGCCATCCTCCATCCACTGCACCAGGTAGACGACGTGAGCATGCGCATTCGCCTGGAGTCGCGCCAGCGTCACCCCAACACCGTGGCCAAGGTCGATCTCGCGCAGGCTCATGAGTAGCTCAGCCCCAGTCGGTCGTCCCAGATGTTGTCGAAGTTCGAGTTGCCATCGGCCCAGAGCACCGAGATGTCCCCATCCGCGAACTGGCTGATCTGCCGGATCCGCCAGACGGCGTTGGCGGTGAGCTCGCCTGGCGTGGCGTCTCCCGCGTAGGTGATGTTGGTCGGGCTCACGTTGGTGTCGTCGACCTGCTGCGCGAAACTCAAGTTGGCGTTCCCCGTGAGTGTCCAGACGGTGTCTGACGTCTTGTTGAAGATGTCACCCGAGTCGATGTCCAGGTAGGTGTCGCCTTGCTTGCCCAGGCCCGAGCCAGGGGATCCGATGCCTTGCAGGAAGCTGAGCCCGTCCGACCCATCAGCGCCACCGATCCCCGATACACCCTGCGAACCGTTGTCGCCAGTAGGGCCCTTGGGCCCGGCCGGACCCCGTGGCGGCGTGGTCGAACCTGAGCCCTCCGCGAACCCCTCGGAGTACGCGCGGAAGCTGGCCGGCACCGTCTGAATGTTGTACGGGTTGTCGTTGGCCCTGGACCAAATGGCATCGTCATACCCTAGCTGATACCCCTTTCGCTCCTGTCCACTGTAGGCCACCGATCACACCTCACCCGATTCGGGTTTGTGCCCGTAGCTCACGTGACACCGTGGACATTCCATGCGCCCGTCGCTGTTCTCGACCAGCAGTGGGCCTATGACATGGTTCGGGTGGTACTGGGTACAGCGTGTTGGCATCTCGAAGATGTCCTCGCCGCCTTCCTCGGTGCCAGGCTCACTCATACCTGGTGCTCGACCTGGTCATCGAGTTTCGCCCGTGTTGCATCAGTCACAGTCTGGCGTACTGCTCGCTGGCGTTGTCTCACATGTTCGCGCTTGGTTTCGAGTCGCTTTGCCTGAAAGCGCTCTCTGCGTTCTCCATCTGCTACGGCCTTGGCCACCCAGTTGACTCTACGTACCCCCAGTGCTATCGGGCACACCCCAACAGTTTCTGGATCTGCTGGTACCACGCCACGGTAGGGCCTGGTGCTCACGGCGCGAGAATCTCAGGGGCAGGCTGGCTGGGGTCTATCACTTGAGGGACCACGGCCCCATTGGGCAACAGGATCTGTGATTTCGACTCAGCCGCTTGTGACTCCCTGAGCTCATCGTTACCCATGCCGCGCAGTATCGTGACGAATTGAAACAGGCAGTACTGAGCCGGCGTGAGTGCCTCCACATTATCAGGCAGCACCTCACCCTCGGGCATGCCGAAATCGGCCGCGTGTTGGAAGTCGACCATCCCCTCACCCTGGACATCGAGATCCTCAATCAGCAGGTAGCACTTCGCCATCGACGGTTTCCTGTGGTGCGTTGATCATGGTCACATTGAGTGCGGCCTCGATGCGATCGAGTTGCTCCTGAGACATGGTGGCAAACGGATTCGCTTTCCGGTCGACCGCCTTGGTGTCCCCGAAGATCTCGAAGTGCTGGCCCAGTTGGTTGAGTGCTGACATTTTGTCGTGTAGCTGGTAGCTGTATTCCTGGACGACCTCGCCAGACGCCAGCGTGACATCGGTGATCTGGATCGTGCGCACGGCGGCGCGTTGCATCGAGGTGAGCTGGTCGGGTGATTTGTACACGTAGCGCCCGTCATCCTCCAGGCGCAAGAGGTCCAGGTGCTGCGTCATGCCGATCGCGCCGAGCTGGTTGACTACCTGCGCAGCGCCGAGCGCCACATGCTCGACCATTTCCCGGCCGAATGACGCGATGGTCTCGCGGATGTGTGGGCGTTCGAGCAGCAGGTAGGCGCGCGAGCTGGCATAGGCGTTCGAGTAGCCGGCCTCGCGTGCGGCCTGGGGCACTGATCGACAGACCGCGTATGCGGTGCAGAAGGCGAGCTCGCGTCGGTTCATTTGCGCTCCCTTGGAGTGATATCGATTCGCAGGTGAGCCGAGCCGTCAGAGAGCTGAACCTCTCGCTTTGCCCGAGCTGCGGCCACGCCACGAACCACGCGCTGGTACTCGCCATCTTCCCTGAGTTTGTACGATGCGACCAATGGATCCTTGGTCGAAGCCGAGATCAGATCGTAGACACCGACCAGGCCCGTGTGAATATCACCGCCCGTGAGTTTCCTGAACGGCGGCCAGATCGGCGTCTGAAGATCAAACGCCTGGCCATCCATCGGCCCGCCATTGACTACCAGTGTCGCTTTCATGGCGCTCAATGATAATCACCACAGATAGTTGACACAACTGACAACGTCAGGTACGGTCGCAGCGACCGCCATGACAACGTCAGGCGGCCAAGGAATCCCCGCCGAGTGGCGGGAGACAATGAAACGAACGAGGCAACGACATGAAACGATCGACAAAACGCAGACTCAAGCAGGCCTGGCGCCGCGACGGGGAGTGGATTTCCATGGCCCTGGTCGTAGTGCTCCTGGCGAGCGCTGGCTCCTTCTTTGCCAGCGAAGCGTACTCCACATTCAGCAACGACCTGGTCGCGCCGGATATGGGCAAGTACGACGTAGAGTACGACGCGCTGCGCGGCGACTTCGAGTGAGCTCAGTCAAGGTCTACGACAACGGCCAAGGCGATAGCGCCTACGTGATGAGCGACGGCTACGTTGATTTTCACAAGTTCGACATGGAATTCGACACCGAGGCGCAGGCCATCGCGTGGCTGGTAGCCAACGGTTGGGAGTACGCGGGAGTGGAATCGATATGAGAGTCCACCGCAACTTGCACAACGCCAAGCGTGGCGGCCCGCAATGGGTCGTCACCGAGCGCGGCAAGGTCGTCGAGTATCTGGTCTCGGTGGCGCTTGTCGATGTCACCACGCGCATTCAACCGGGGGGCGCGGCCAAGTGTCGCACCTCCGGCGTGCGCAGTGTGGTGGCGTTCTTCGATGGCACCCACGCCGACAACCAGGCGCTGATTGCCGCCGTCAAAGATGAGGGCGGCCAGCGCATCACGTACGACCCACGCAGCGATTCCGAGTTCTATTCCTATGCGCTGCTGGGCTCGCTGCCCAAGCGCTGGAACACGGCCGACGCGGTCATCCTGAACGCCGACGGCACCTCTTATGCCTACAACCCACGGTGGCAGGAATGAAGATTACCAAGCGAGACATTCTGACCGATTTGCAGGCGCTGGCTGACACCGGCATCTGCGATACCACAACGACCATCGCGGCCGTTATCAATGGTGACTTCGACGACGTGATTGCGTCGTTCGAGGCTATCAGCGTGACGGACGCGACGGACCTTATCCGCGACCTGGAGAACATGACACCATGAAAGTCTATTGCAGCATCTGCGGCGGCACCTTGCCGACCGACGACGACACGGCCATGGCCGACCATCACGTGAACAACGCCGAAGGCGACCTACGGTACATCGAGCTCGCGCACCTCTCATGCGCGCAGCACGACAACCGCTTTTCGCCCACGCGCGGCCAGCAGTACTGGACCTGGGACGCGACGATCCCGCGCGTGCCAACCGACGCCGAGTGTGAGGAGCTGGGGATCGCGACGATCAACGACTTCGACTACACCTTCACCTGGATCTCGATCTTCGATCACTACATCACCGACGGCCCGGGATTCGCCGGCAAGCTGGCGATCCTGGTTGGTGGGGATCCGTGGTGCGCTGGCCCAGTGTCCTATTCCTATGACCCCAGCCTGAAGTGCTGGCACCTCATCGAGTCCGACGATAGCGCTCGCCTGGCACAACGACGCCAGGATCGTGGCTATGGTCCCCGGGAGCTGAAGCAACAGATCGAGGACGAGTCGACTCTGAACGCGCAACGCAATCTCGATGCCGATCTGGAAGGAAAAGTGTATGGACCCAAGGGGTTGATCGAGTGACAAAGCAGTCATTCATCGACAAGCAATTTCGGCCGGCCACGCTCGCGACGATCGAGCAGGCCGACGTCATCATCCGCGAGTACCAGGCGCAGGGATTCTCGCTCACGTTACGCCAACTGTATTACCAGTTCGTGGCGCGCGGGCTGATCGAGAATACCCAGCGATCGTACAAGAGCCTGGGCAAGACCATCTCCGACGCGCGCCTGGCTGGCCTGCTGGACTGGGACGCGATCGAGGATCGTACCCGCAACGTCCAGACCTGGATCCGGCGCCGCAGCCCGTCCCAGGCGATCCAGTTAGCCCGGGATCACTACGGGATCGACATGTGGAAGAACCAGGAAACCCGCGTCGAAGTGTGGATCGAAAAAGAGGCGCTCTCGGGCGTCATCGACGGCGTGTGCGGCGAGTACGACGTGCCCTACTTCGCGTGCCGTGGCTACGTGTCCCAGTCGGAGCAGTACAGCGCCGGGCGGCGATTCAATTATCACAAGCGAGTCCATGGCCAGAACACCATCGTCCTGCACTTAGGCGACCATGACCCATCGGGCATCGACATGACCCGCGACAACGGCGACCGCCTGGACCTGTTCGCCCGTTCGGGCAACGTGGTGAAGGTGCGCCGGATCGCATTGGAGTATGACCAGGTCGTCGAATACGCGTGCCCGTCCAACCCGGCGAAAATGACCGACTCTCGCTTCGAGAGCTACCAGGCAGAACACGGCGATGAGTCCTGGGAACTGGACGCGCTCGAACCGTCCGTCCTGGTCGCGCTGATCAGGGAGCACCTCGACGGGATCATCGATCCCGACGCTTGGGCCGAGCGCCAGGCGCACCTCGATGACGACCTGGCCACGATGGATAACATCATTGCGCAACTGGAGGATATGTAAGTGGCGAAAACGAAAGGCAACGACCTGTACGTCTGCCCACGCTGCGGCGAAGGCGACAACGACCTGACCATCATCGGCACGTGCGAGTGGCACCTGTACCACGGGAAGCTGGTCTCTGATCCGAGCTCGATGACGTTCGACGACACGAACCCGGCGCGCTGCGAATGCGGCTTCTCGGGCACGGTGGAGTCGTTCAAGACCCAGGGCGATATGTTCGCCGCCGATCCTGGCGACGATCCCCTGGCCGACCGCGTGAAGGTGGCCGAATCAGGCCCCTGGAATGGATGGTTCGGGAAGGAGCCCTCATGAAAAAACAGATCGACGCGACCAACGCCGAGCTGCGAGTGATCATGGCCGACTATGGTCTCACTCGAAAACAGGCAGCCAGATTGTGCATGGCCAGCGAGAGTGCCGTCGATCGATGGCTGCTCGCGCCGCTCAATTCAGGCTACCGTCGGATGTCCCCGCATCGGCTGAAATTGCTGGTGCTGGAGATCGCCAACAAGCGGTTGCGCAAGCTGACTTAGTCAGGCACTATTGATTCGCAGGAAAGCGCGCGGTAGCCAACCCGCCAGGCCTACGGAAGGCCCGCACCTCCTCCCGGTAACCAGCCCGGGCGCACGCTGAGACCCTGGTAGACCAGGCGAGCCGGAAAGCGATACACCAAGCGAAAACAAGCAACGCCCCTGTTTGTGGGGGCGTATTTCTACTCTCATTTGCAAGGACAACTATCATGCAAAACGGAATGAAACTCGAAGGTCTGCTCGAAAAAGTGATCCGCCAGAACGACGTCAAACACGACTATGTCACGTCCACGAAGGACAATGTGCGCATGGTCGAAGATGACGACCAAGTCTGGCTGGTGTTGCTGAAGGCAGGCTCAGGTGAGTTCTCCCGATTCGCCATTGCAGAGCAAGCACACCGACAGATCTCGTATCGCCTCGGCATTCCCTGGAAGTACTACCAGCGGTGCCTCAACGATCACCGAGACCTGATTGTGATCCAGGTCAACGCGCTGTTCGAGCGCGAGCCCGAGACCCGATTGTTTCGAGTCCTGGACGGCCGGGTGCGTGCCTTCCTGTCGAATCGCTACCGTACCCTCGACAACTATGAGGTGCTGGCCAAGGTGCTGCCACCGCTTACCAATGGGGACATCGAGTCCCAGTTGATCAGCTCGAATGTTGGCGAAAACAAGATGCACCTCAAGGTGCTGTTCACCGACGACAAACTGGCGATCGACCTGGGCGAAAACCCACACGGTAAGACCACGAACGGCTGGGGAGATCCTGGCCAGAACGTGGACATGGACGCAGCCCACAACGTGATCGCTCAACGCGATGCCGGCCGGCGAATCGTTCGCCCCGGGATCCGACTGAGCAATTCCGAGACCGGGCAAGGCGGCCTGAACGTCGAGGGATTCCTGTTCGACAGCTACTGTCTGAACGGGCTCGTTTGGGGCGTCGAAACCGCTTTCAAGTTCAGCCGGAACCACATCGGTGGTCGCCTGATCGAAGGCGTGGATTTCGAGGTGTTCACGGATGAGACCAAGCGCAAGCAAGATGAGGTGATCATGGCAGAGGTGGCCGACGCCTTGGCGGCCATGGTCGATCCGGAGCGCGTACGCGCGATGGGCGAACGGTTGCACGCTATCAAGGATGGCGAAAAAGCCGGCAAGCCCGTTGCTGCGGTTGAAGCGATCGCGGAGGTGGTCGAGCTGACTGAGAACGAGCAGGCCTCGGTGCTGGAGACGTTCCTCAAGGACGGCGACTACTCTCAGTGGGGCATGGTCAGCGCGGTCACGGAGGTGGCCAACACTGGTGATTACGCTCGTGCCTGCGAGCTGGAAACGATCGGTGCGAAAATCATCGATCTCGATCTCAACCAGTGGGCGAAGATTGCGCGGGCCGAGCCCGTTCTGATCGCCGCCTGATACAATACGATCCCCCCCGACTCGGGCGCCCATCGCGGGCGCCCTTTTTTTTGGCCGAAATACCCCATAGCAGCATATGGCCCGGGGTGCGAACGTGGCGCCAGCGGCCTTACAGAGCCCCGTATTTCCACAATTTCGTGAATATCGGGTGCATGCCCAGTTTGGCCTGAACAATGCGATCGTGGCGCGCGAGTACCATTCGGATCGACGCGCTGGCGCGGCAACCTGCGCAGTAGTTCACCACCTGGCCGAGCTGGCCGACGAAGTCGTCGATCGATCGCCATTTGTAGCAATTCGGGCATTTCCTTTCCAGGCGGTTGAAGCTGATTCGATCCGGCGTTTCCTTCATACCAACTTGACCTCGATCCCCGTCATCGCCTCGAACACCGCGCGCTTGAACCGCATCGGGTAGGTGTCCATGCCCTTGACGTCCTCGACCACCACGGTCGCCTCGCACCGCGTCGAGTCGAGCTCCACGTATCTGAAGTCATCGGTGTAGCTCGCCTGGCGGCCGTTGGGATAGCCCTTGCTGCGGATCAGGACGGGGCGCCCCTCGATTACCAACTTCGTTTTGGTGTGGACCTTCAGCTTGAAGATCTCGCCAGCGCGTTCCAGCAACTTGAGCTCGACATATCGAGCGTGCTCGCGCTTCGAGTCGAACTGGATCCCGTCCTGGCTGACCTTGGTGTTGTGGTACTTCGCGGCGTTCGGTCCAAACCGCATCACTGCCCTAACCATGTGCTTCGAGGAGCTCGATTGCCTTGGCCATGCACGCGATCCGGTGGTCAGCGTCACGCTGGCTGATCTTGTCCCGCTCGATCCAGCGCGGGTACAACTGCTGGCGCATCTCCAGCTCGCGGCGCACCTCGTTGATGACCATGACCACGTCCACCTCGGGTGCGCCAAACATGTCGGGTTCACTCATGCGAATCGATCCTTGATTTTGTAGCCGGCCCACGCCAGGCCGATGGCAATGAACGGCACCGCCCAGGACCAGAGGATGACCTCCACGCCGCCCCAGACGTCGCCAGCGCCGATCCGATACCAACCCACACTGGCGACTATCAACAGATAGATCACCCAGGGGACGTACACGTGCGAGCTCCAGTACGGCCCATGGCGAAAACTCTCGGTGAACACGTCGAGCGCGTGGTGGTGAGCTCGCCACGGGCTGTCCAGCAGCGCGTTGAAGTTCGAGACCAGCGCATGCTCTTTCACCGCCGGCCACTCAGCTCTCATCTTCTCGATTCTCATTCCCATCAGTTCGCTCCTACCATTGAAGTTGTTGCCCCGTGCCCGCTTTGGACATGGGTTCCGGTGGCCTGGGGTAGCGCTTGTTCAGCGCCTGTTCCAACGGCCACGCCTCGATGTCTGTGTACTGCCACTCCAGGGGCATCGTTCGCTCCCCGGCGGCACCGCACCCACCGCACGTGATGACTACCAACTTGCCCACCTTGGCCGGGTACGGGTGAGTGCCCAGGCGTTCGAGCCCGCAGTTGGGACAATCCACTGCCATCAGCCGGTTGATCATCTGTTTGTGAAAATCAGTCATGGTCGTTCCTCAAGGTTCCTGGCGAGCTCGAAGATGCTAACCGGGTACGCCAGGTGATCGTCCACCCACTCCAGCCACTCCACCTGGGTACCGAATAGGCGCTCCCAACTCAGCACGCCCACGCCTGCGTCGATGCCGAAGGAGCCGGTGTGATATTTCGCGAGCAGTGGGATCTGTAAAAAGGGATTCTGCCGTAGTCCCATGCCAACGTGCCATCCGACGTCCTTCATGGAACCACCATGGCAATGGTGGAGCGTCACTGGGGTCTGTCTGCTTACAGCACATGGCAACATCCTCAGTCGTTTCTCGTGGGACGTGATCGTGATCACGGGTATAGCAGGCCGCCGACGGCGAACTTGTGCGGATCCACATGGAGCTCACGTGGCAGCGCCCCATCCGACGACCTGACCTTCGACCAGGCGAGACGGCAACGGAACTTGACCACCTCCAACTGGGTGTCGTACTCGTGCTCTCTGAGCACCGCCGGCCGGCTGCGCCAGAAAAATGTCTCGGGCTGGAAGCTGTCGCGGTAGTCGAGCACGGCCTTCTTAAAGGCCCGGGCGGCAGCGTGGACCGCGAGTAGCTCGAACTCCTCCACGGTCAGTCTCATGATCACCGCGCAGGTGCCGCCCATGTAGTGCTCGTTCTCGAACGGGATCCACTGAAATATCTCAGGAATCATGACGTCACTCGCTCCTCGTTCCAGGCAACAAACGGCTTGCGGATGGTCCGATGATAGCGCTCTGCGGCGACCGAGTCCGTGTCCAGCTCGCGCCGAGACTCGATCTCCAGATCCTCCTTCATCCAGCGCGCGGCGTGCTCCGCAGTCGTGATCGGGAGACTGTCCGGGCTCACGTGGGCGTAGTTCAGCCACTCCCAGAACAACTCGTTGTGACACAGCATCGCGGCCCAGTTCGCCAGGGTCTTTTTGTGCCTGACCTTGGTGTCGTGACTCGCGTCACCATGTGGGACATCTGTGTCCACAGGCGTACCACCCCTCGCCGCCCACTCGTGGGGAAACTCCTTGAAGCACCAGACTCCATCCGGATTCTCCATCTTGCAAAGATCCACACCCTCATCTGTGCAATCGCACGGTACTCGGTCATCGACAGCGGGCGCCGACTCCGCCGGTTCACCTCCTTTGGCTTTCGCATGCGCGGCTTCGACGCGCTCCCGTTGCTTCTGGTCGACGGCGATCCCATCGTCTCCCATCTCTACCAGCGCAACCATGAAAGAGTGATCGTTCCGGGCGTACCCTTCGAGCGGGTGATTCCCCGCATCCGGTGGTTCCATCCAAAACGTCACGGTGTAGCCCTGGGTGGAGGTATCCCCCCAGCCGGCGAGCATCAGTTCACCGTCGTAGGCGACGGATTTCTCAATCTTGACCACGGGCGACATGACGGCATGGAACACAGTTCCCGCCCGTTTGCCGCGCCGCTTGGTGAATGCCTTGAACGGGTTGGGCCGGTCCTCGTTCGGAGACGCGATCCGGAACCGCGCCATGTGCCCATCCTTGTCGTTCCACTTCGCTTCGAGCAGCATCAGCTCGCCAGTCCAGGCCAGGGGTGCGCTGGTCATTTTTTCGCCTCCAATAGCGCCATCTCCTTGTGGACCCAGCGCTTGAGTAGGCCCAGGTCACGGTCCAGGTGCTTCTGCTCACACCAGTAGCACGCCCCGTGGGTCCATGATCGATTCGGCGGCGGATAGTGGTGGAGTTTCTCCTTCTTCTCCCCTTCCCCCCACACGTCGGCGTGGTCGATCGCGTGCTGGCCTCGCGCCCATCCTTGGATCCGCCACGGTCCAATGCCCGTGACCAACACGAACAGATCCTTGGGGTTGTCCCACTCCTCGATGCGAAGCGGCCAGGAGTGCCCCTCGGCCGTGCGCACCTGGAGGACATTGCCCACGTCCTTGGCGCCGAGATCACCCAGGCACCCGTCCCAGGGCACCTCGGCAAAGCGCGCCACAACCAGCTCACCCGAGGCGCCGTTGATGTTGTACCAGAACCCGTTCTGGGCAATGTTGGGATCCACCACGCCGGAGCGCTTGTACTTCCGGGCGCTGTTCTGGCGACGGACACCGACGTCCCCTCCGGCGAGGTTCCTGTCGTCCTCGCTCAGGTCGAGCTCGAAGGGGCCTATGATCTTCTTCACGGCGTCGAGAACGGGCGCGCCTGCCCGAACTGCTCCTGCTTGTCCTGGTGCAGGTCGTACACCTCCATGATGGTCCGGAACGAATCGTTCTGGATCGCCTTGTGGATGCGCCAGTAGGTCTCTCGGGGTCCGTCCTTGATGAAGTGCGACTCGTACTGCATATCCTTCGTGTTCGAGATCACCAGCAACCAGTGCTCGTCGTTCATCACACCTTCGTCGAACCAGTCACTCGCCATCGACCGCCAGGCCGGGGCGCCCTTCGAGGTCATAACATCCCTTCCTTCCTGGCGAACCAGGTCTCGACCATCAGAACCCCGTCCCGGTGCCAGTCGGACACCGACAGGGGTACCCAAAATATCTTGCCCGTACTCTCCAACTTGATCTGGCGAGCTCGAAGCGTGGCGGTCATCTCGGCCGCCTTGAAGTAGTCGCGATCCGCGTCGTCGTCCATCATTTCTTGCCCGTGAAATTGTGAGGCTCCCGGCTCCAGTGCTTGGTCTCACAGATCGGGCACATCGGCGTCTGTTTCTCGCCGCGTTTCTTTGGGGTTCCCTTCTTCATCCGTAATTCACTCCTACGTCTTTGCTGACGACATCGAGCATGTCACACCCAGTTTCGACCGGCGTAACCACCTCCACTGCCTGGGTACCCTTCCGCGCCTGGAGCCTCCTGGCCAGGGTGTATGCAGCGGCTTGCCCGGTGTAACTTTGGTCCTTGTCAGCGCAGATGATGAACCGCTCGTAGTGATCTGGAACCACCAACCCATCCATCCCGTTGGCAGTTAGGGTGGCCCAGCAATCGGCCGGATCCGAGACGTAGATAGAGCCCGCCAACGCGGTCTCGATCCCTTCCGCCACCAGCAGCGTCGACGCGCCATAACCATTGGTGGTCAGGCGCACGGCGCCACCGATCAGATTCTCCAGGGTGGGCATGGTCTTTTTCTCGCGCCCCAGGTCGGCGGTGCCGATGTAGGTCCGGTGGATCGAGATCGGCCGGCCGGCGGCGCTACGAACCCGGGCCAGCATCGCTTCTCGTATGCGGTTCACTCCGCCCGCCCAGTACGGCGTCATCCGGCAGCCCTTCACGTCGGGCATGTGCTGCGCCATCTCGTCGGGCAGACCGCGCGAGACCAGGTAGCTGTCGACCAGGGCCGGGAAGTCATCCAGGTTCCACAGCTCATTCAGGGCACGCTGCTTGTCAGCGATCGAGCGCTCCTGCTTGAACGATTTCTTCGCATCCGGCTGTTTGGTGTCGCCCAGGATCTCGTCGACTCGCGCCGCCGTGCCGGCGAAGTCCATACTCAACCAGCGACCCAACAGCGTCATGCCGTCTCCGGATCCACACTGGTTACAAAAAAACGTGCCCCGGCCCTCCTTGTCATCGAACCGGAAGCGGTCGCTGCCGCCACAGATCGGGCAGGCAGTGTGCTTGTCGGTGAGCAGATCCGGATCCATGTTGGCGTACTCCAGGATCCAGTGCCAATAGCCCTTCGCCCGCTCAACCGTCGATGTCTGCACGCCGTGACTCCTGCTTTTTCTTGGCGAATGAGAACTTCATGTTGAGGTGCCTGATGTAGGCCATGAACTCGGGCTCCAGCAACACGTTGTCGAATTCGGGGAAGTCCCGATCCGGAAATTCCTTGAACTTGTCCTTGTATTTGTAGTGGGCCCAGTTGCGCTTGTAGCCCTTCTGATCGGCGTATTTCAGGAACTGGTTGAACCACTTCACCCGCTCATAGCGGCGCCACTGACGTGGGTTGGCTGGGCGCTTGGCGTCCTCCACCGCGACCAGGTCGCCGGTCAGCGAGTTAACGTACCGACCCATCCGCTCGGGGACGTGACCGCACATCGGACAGTTGATCTGGCCCGCGTAGACGGCCGCGCATTTCATGCAGGTGATCGTGGTCTTTTCGCGCAGCTTCTGGATCTTGAGCGTCTCGCGCTCCGCGATCCCGCCCGAGTCCAATGTCCAGGGGTACGGCTCGTCCAGCTTGCCGTGGCGGTACACCGCACCCGAATGATCGATCACGTAGAAGTCTTCCTTGCCAGGGGCAGTCCTGGCGCCTCGACCGCCCATCTGCACGTACAACGAGTAGTTCTTGGTCGGCCGTGCCAGCACGATGCAACTGATCTCGGGCTCGTCGAACCCCTCGGTCAGCACCATGCAGTTGCAGATCACCTGGACGCGGCCGTCGCGCACCTGCTCGATGATCTTGTCTCGATCGTGCTGGGGCGTGGTGCCGTCGATGTGCGCGGCGTGGATCCCAAACTTCAAGAACTCGTCACGCAGGTGGATGGAATGGGCCACGCCTGATGCGAACACGATGGTGCGTCTATCCTTGGCCAAACGTAGCCAGTTCTGTACAACATCACCCACAAGTGTCGCGTCGTCCATGAACTCCTGGAGCGAGGACTCGTCGTAGTCGCCGCGCTTTGTTTTCACCCCGCTCAGGTCTGGCTTCGAGGGCGCGAAGTGCTTGGGCGGCACCAGAAATCCCATGGCAATGAGCTCGGTGATGCCGGGTGTCTGGACCATGTGTTCGTAAACGTGACCAAGACCCTTTCCGTCCGGGCGCTGGGGTGTCGCGGTCAGGCCCAGGATCACCGCGCCCCGCTCCTTGTACGTGTCGATCATCCGCAGGTAGGTCGGTGCCAGCGATCGATGCGCCTCGTCGATGATCACCACCTTCGCCTCGGGGAAGGCCCGCGTACCTCTCATGTATCGAGCTCGAAACGTGTCGATCGACGCGACTCGCACGCCAACCCAGTCGTCCTCGAACTCGCCCGACATGATCAGCCCGTGCGGCACGCCGAACTTCTCCAGCTTGTCGGAGCACTGGTAGACCAGCTCGCGGCGGTGAGCGAAAAATATGGTGCCGGATCCTTTGTCGGCGGCGGCCTTGACCAACTGCGCAGCGATCACCGTCTTGCCGGATCCGGTCGGTGCCTGGAGGAGCATGGCGCGATAGCCGGCCAGGAAGCCGTCGCGCAGATCCATGTGGCTCTTGGTCTGGTAGTCGCGCAGCTCCACTACAACTTGATCCCCACCATCCACTCGGGTGGCGTCGGGATCACGATGCTGGAGTCGGCTGGGCGCCAGAGGTGCAGGCAGTACGGGTGGCAGTTGATGTACTTGGACTCGGGCGGATGGTATTGAAGCACGCAGTCCTCCGGCTCCCAGAACACCGCCTTGATATGACACATCTCCCACCAGGTCGGCGTTCGATGGGCCAGCGACACGCTCGCGTGTTCCCAGCCACCCCCGTCCGATGCGATCACTTGCAGGAGATAGCTGCGCCTGGGCGGCTTGTCGCTGTTGTTGATTACCTTGACCTCGAACACGCCGTTGTTGCCGTCGCTCGCGTTCGAGAGGGCCTTGAGTCGAAACTTTTCGGGGACGCAGAACATCAGGCGGGACGCGGAAAAGTCTCGTCGCTGGTCCCGATGTTCATCTCCTTCACCGTGGTGCCGGGTTCCAGCGTCTCCAGCTTCTGCCCGTCTGGCATGGTGATGTCGATCTTGGTCCCGTCACCCAGGGCCGCGACCATCGCGCAGCCCAGGTCAGCAACGATCGTCGCCAACACGTCGAGGTTCGTGGCGTTCTCGAAGCGCCCAGAGACCCCCAACTGGTGTTCATCATCGGTTTTCACAATCAGGCACGTCACCCGTTCAGCGCCCGTGGCCTTGCGCACCATCGTGCAGAGGTGGTTCAGTTGCTCCTGGTCGGTAGTCAGGTCAAAGTCATCGTTCATTACGTATCACCTGCTTCAACTTCTTGCGGAACTCCTTCACGTGGTCCCGGCACATGTATTCAACTACACCGTATTGGGTCTCGATCACGATCGTTGCGGGGATCGGGACCGTGTGCTCCGGGTGCTCGCAGATCAGGTCGTTACCCAGGTCAAGGGACCGGGCCTTCATGATCGTAGCTTCGTGCGCAGGCAAGTGCAGAGTAGGCTGGCGTTCCTCCTGGCCAGGCGCCGGCTGGAGAATCCCTGGGACGACGCCCCAATGATCTCGCCGTTCGCTCCGGTCAGGCGCCAGCGCCACTTCTCGCCCTTGTCGCTGTAGAAATCAAGCGTGAGCATCGTCGGACCCCAGCAGTTTCCCAGGTGCCGCGATGACCTCGTTGGTCAGGGCCTCCGCCACCTCTTTGCTGGCCTTCATCAGTTCCTCCGCGACGATCGCCAGCAAACGCCTGCTGACTTCATCACCAAGCGGCATCGTGACGTTGGATCCGCTGGTGTCGCTCTCGAACTGCACCTCGCACTCGTACTTGCCTTTGTTCGCGCCATATCGCATTCGCTCAATCGTCAGTCGTTGTAATTGCATCTCTCGGTCCCTCGTTCGCTTTGAAAAATTCCTCCTCGCCGTCCCAGACTGACTTGTTCGCGTCGTTGATCTGTTCGAGCGTGATTCGATTCCACCACCTCGCTTCGAGCTCCTCGTCCTCCTCGATCGCGTACTCCCAGGGGATGTTGCCGCTGCCGTTGCGCAGGTACATGTAGAGCGCACCAAAACAGTGCTGACTGGATCCATCGATTCGTGGGTAGTAGCCCTCGGGGGTGATCACATAGTCGCCGTCCTCGACCACATCAGCGTGCTCGTGACAGACGAACCCCTCGCGGTAGGCCAGCTCCTCGATCTCCTCGGCGCGCGACCTGGCCGCGAACACGATGCGATGCTCGTTCTTCGAGAACGGGCAGTTCTCACAGGGCTTGATCAGGTCGAACCTCATCGTCACAAGTTGTCGGACCCCGGATTCTCGTTCCAGTCGTCCATGTAGAAATCCATGTACGCATAGTCCTGGCCGTCAGCGCTCGACCAGACGGCGGCCGACAGATCGCCCCAGGCCCGGTAGCTGAAGCTGCCGAACCAACCGTTGCTGAAGATTGGAGTGCCTCGGGGATCGACCTGGTGCCAGTCACCGCCGTGGCGGATCCGGTGCTCGATCATCGATCGGCGCAGGGCCTCGAACATCTCGACCTGATCTTCGTTGTCGTGATCCTTGAGGTCGGCCAGGTAGTCATCCCAGCGCATGCCCTCTTTGAACCAACCGCCCAGCCCTCCGATGAAGGAACCCGAACCGAAATTGGGAACGTCTTTGGCGTCACCCCAGGTGACAGTAATCTCATCCATCTGTCTGGCCCATTGAGCTCAGATACGTGGATCAGATTACCATAGGGTGGTGACGGTGCAAGCAAAAAAAGGCCCGCAACCTGTAGGTAAACGGGCCCTTTTCTTGATCGTTATCCCGGGAGGGATTAGGATCAGTCGTCGGCCGCCGAAACGACCAACTATCACAGGACCGCAGGATACCTTCTCGGCCCTTATCAGACAAGACCCGTTTCGGCAGTGCAAAAACCCCCAAGGGAGTGGTGGCGAGGCTCGATCTGCCCTCTCGACACAAGCGATTCGGCACCCGTGGCCCTTGTGCCGTTAGACCGAAGTGGAACGCGAGGAGAAAGGGGACCGGAGTACCCACCACGTGGGGAAAGGGCCACAGGCGTGACTCAGATTCCGTAGAACTTCCAGATATCTTCGAGCCTGAGCGGGTAGTAGTTGGTCCTGGCGATGTCGACCATGCGCATGATCGTCTGGCTTTTCGGCATCACTGGCTTGGGCCGTTCCCAGGATCGCGAGGTCTCCATCGGCACCCCCAGCAACTTGGCAAACCCCGTTCGATCGAGCCGCAGCTCCTCGCGGAATCTCCGGATCGGGTTGGGGTGCCTGGGTGCTGCGCCAGGCCGATACACGGGCGCAACGATCTTGCCCATGAGGGTCTCCTGGTCGACGGGGTTGGTTGCTGTATAGACCTTGCCACGGCGCGTTTTGCGCCAAATCACGTCATCGTCCATGGGTAACACCATACCATATAGTGGTGGTATCCTTTGCGAGTGACCTGAGCCCGGCAACGACGTCGGGGGTTTGCCTGGATCCGCGCGATCGTGTGAAGGGTGAGCGGATGGGTGTTTGGTTGGCGGCGAGGTTAGCTACTTCGCCGCCGTCATCGCAACGCACCCCATAGTCCGGCAGGGTGAGCTCATTGGCGGCTTGGTAGCGACAGTGCGCAACGACTGGTAGGTCACACCGACTCCCCTCCGAGTGGAGGGCTGACATAACTAGGGAGACTACCAATGCCTGACAACATCATTGATTTGATCACAGGACTACCACGCAGTGACGGCGGCGAAAACGAGGAAGTCCCGCCGACGCTCACGATCTGGGACGAGATCGATATCACCGATCCGACCCAGACCAAACCGATGGACGACGGCGCCAAGCTGACCACCATCGATCCCATGTACCAGATGAAGAAATTCACCAAGCTATTCGGTCCCGTTGGAATCGGCTGGGGCTGGCAGGTGATGACCCAGGAGCTGATCGACGCCGGACCAATCTACGCCCGCGACTACAACGGCTTGCTCCGCAACGAGGCCGGCGACCTGATCCCGTTGAACGTGAACGCCAAACTCCACACCTGCCGGATCCAGCTCTGGTACGTGCTACCCCAGAACGTGGAGAAGCGCTACTTCATCGAGGGGACCGGGCACACCAAGTTCATCTCTCAGGGGCGCAAGGGCGGCGTCACGATCGACTGGGAGTACGAGAAAAAGTCGGTCACCGACGCCGTGACCAAGGCGATGTCGTTCCTGGGCATGTCTGCCGACGTCCGGATGGGCATGTTCGAGGACACCGAGTATGTGGCGCAGCTTCGCCGCGATGTCGAGCTCGCTGACTCGGAGGACAAGATCGAGACCGAGACCGTCCACCGCCAGGAGTACGACGAGTGGTACGTCAAGACGCTGAACCTGATCAAGACGTCGGTCGGCATCAACGAGCTGGAGGTGCTGTTCAAGTCCTCACAGCCGCGCCTGGATGTCCAGTCGAACCCGGAGCAACGCAAGGAATTCAGAATCGCGAAGAACGAGCGGTTCCGCGAGCTGATGCCCCAGCCGGACCCGGAGGAGATCGACTTGAACCTGCCGCCTGGCCAGGGAGGACCGCCACATGAGTGACGCTCTCTACGAAATCGCAGAGGAAATGAACTCGCTCCTGGACATCATCGCGGAGGCGACCGACCCCAACCCGCGCTGCAAGTACTGCATCGATCAGTGGATGCAGGACAGCGACGGGCGCTGGCTCCACCTGGTGGATCCGGAGCAAGAGGGCTACCTGCCCTGCCCGAGCTGCGACGACGTCGGCAGCGTGGAACCGATGGACAACCCCGACATGGACGAGGCGCTGACCGAAGCGCTCAAAGACATCGAGGGATCCTTCGCCATCAAGTGCCACGGGATCCTCCAGGTCATGGCGAACTGGGACGGCTGGGCAGACATGATCAGGGAGGAGGAAAAGAAACTCGCGGCCCGGCGCCAATCCCTGGTGAGGCGCAAGGATCGACTGCGAGGCTACCTGGCCAGGCATATGAATAGGGTCGGCCTGAAGAAGGTCGAGACCCCTTTGAAAAACATCAGCCTGATCGCTGGATCCAAGTCGGTGGTCATCGATGACGAGATGAAGCTGCCCCAGGGCACATTCGACACGGAGATGATCATCAAACCCGACAAGAAAACGATCAAAGGGCTCCTGGCGAAGGATATCGACGTGCCCGGCGCCCACATTGCGACTGGCGAACCCACAGTGAGGATCAAATGATGAGCAGAGTCACCGTTGCCACTCTGGAAGGGAAACTGGCCAAGCAGGACGACGTGCTCCTGCGCACCGAAGCCGATCTCAAGGAAACCATTGATCGGGGTGTCGCCGCCAGCCAGGAAGTGACGCAACTCCAAAAGCGGAACAAGGAGCTCGGCGCCATTGCCAAAGACGCAGAGGAAGCCGTCGCCCTGATCAAATACCAGCGCGATGCGCTGATCGGGTTCGTTGAGTCTCGACGAGCTGACCGCGACGTCGAGCGAGACAAGGACGGGCACGTGGTTCAGACCCACCTCGATCGGTTCCTCTCTGACTGTGGGCGGCCCCACTTCGACAGGCACCAGACGGAGCTGGACCTGGACCTGAGACCTGGCGAGTGGATGCCGGTACAGAGCCGCCAACGATGAGCGGTGGATTCGGCGGAGGGGGCTACCAGGCCGACAATCCCAAGGCCCCAACGCACTATGTCCGGATCTACAACACCGCTGGCGTGATCGTGCGCCAGTTTGGGCCCATGGACGAGACCCGGGCCGGCATGATGAAGTCTGGCCTGGAAGCAAAAGAAGATCACACGCAGTTCCGCGTTGAGATCGAGGAGAAAACGGATGCTGATACTGACCAGGAAGGAAGGGGAGTCGATCATGATCGGGGATTCGGTGGAGCTGAAAGTCCTGGGGATCACAAACCATCAGGTCCGGCTGGGGATCATGGCGCCGAAAAATATCACGGTTCATCGGAGAGAGATCTATGAGCGGATCCAACGCGAGCATGAGGCGCGAGCTGGTGAGGAGCCTGATAGAGAACCTGATAACGGCTGACTGGGAGAGCGAGGAGATCACGCGCGGCCTCACCGTGGCGCTCGACGCCTTCAACCAGCTCATGCACGACACCGACGAGGTGGTTCGTGCCGGCCTTGAGATCCACGCCGAGTACCTGTCGCAGATCAAGAACATGGTCTCCCAGGACTACGCTCGGCTCAACACATTCCCGGCGCTCTGCGCCGCAGTGACCCCGTAGGAGGATCACCATGCCATCCATGCAACAACTGACGATCATCGGCTACCTGGGTAAAGACCCAGAGATGCGATACGTTCGAGACGGTTCTGCCGTGGCCAACTTCAGTGTGGCCGTCACCGAGAACTGGAAGGATCGCGGGACTGGCGAGCCCCGGGAGCACACCGAGTGGTTCGATTGCTCGGCATTCGGCCGCACTGGCGAGGTGGTGGGGGAGTTTCTGCACAAGGGCTCGTTGGTCCACCTGGTCGGCAAGCTGAAGACCCGCTCCTACGAGAAGGACGGGGTCAAGCGGTACGCCACCGACGTGCGCGTCGACAACATCCTGTTCCTCGACAAGAAAGGCGACTCCAGCGCGCCCTACAAGAAACCCGACGCCCAGGAGCCGGCGAAGACCCCAGCCACGGCAGGTACGGTCGACGACGACGATCTGGACGATGACATTCCATTCTAGGTACGAGAGAACCCCGCTCTCAACCATGCGCCTGCGGGGTGGGGGACCGACCCAGGCCCCCTCCGAACCGCCCTGGATCTCGCGAATGCCCTGGTCTCGCCGGGAGCTTAACTGGGTGCCGTCGAACATCGTTGGGATGGTGGCACCCTACTATCCCGATCTGTTCGACGACGACCAGGGCGAGCTGCTGGTCTGCCAGCAGGCGGCAGTCGCGATTCTCACGCCAGTCGAAGTCTCGGCGGGGATGGAACGAAAGCGCCGGCATAAAAAGAGCATGGCGTCGTATCGGCAGCGGGGTGAGAAGGCGTACTGGAAGGGACGACTGAGGCGGCTCGACCTCGAAAAGTGCGGCTTTTGGAATGAGCGCAACCTGATACTGGATCGACTCGACGTACTGAGGACAGAAAATGACTGAACCATCAGAACCGACCCTGGCCATGGTGGAGAAGATCTGGGGGCTCGTGCCGATCCACGTCGGTGGCAAGGTCTATGGCATGTGGCGCGGTGGGGTTCTACACTCCGTCGCGCTGGGGGATACGCATGACAGCTCTGATCTCGCCTTCATTTTCGTTTCGATCTCGGATTGGATCGATCTCAGGATGTGCGGGGATCAGCTCCTGGTCCAGACGACGGTCTACACCCCGACCAAGGAAGGCGTGAGTTACGTGAACTGGAAACCGTCGTCAGGCGTGAGCTACAGACCCCAGCGCGCCGGCATCGGCATCCCCATCCGTGAATTCAAACAGGTTCAATCCAAATCGAAGGAGAAAACATGACACCGCAATTCAAGCGGGTACTCCCGCTCCTGGCCGCGATCGTGCTGATGCTGATGCTCGCGCCGGCACTCGCCCGAGAGCAAGACCATACCTGCCAGGGCGGGCACAACTGCAACCAAGGAGAATCCGATGGAACTGCTACTGCTGACGCTGACGCTGAGTCTCGTTCTGAGTCTGAGTCTGAATCTTTTTCTGATTCTACGAGCACCGCGACAGGAACTGGTGGTGATGCCACTGCAAGCACGGGTGACGCCACAGCCTCCGGCTCCACTGTCGTAACCACGACCACGTCCAATAGGTACAAGGAGGCACCGCGCGCCTACGCTGGGACAGCGTCCGGCCCAAAGGACATAGACTGCCGGACCATCTGGGGCTTCGACTTTCGCGGAGCGACCAACGACGGGGCTGGTGGTGCGACCTTTGGTATCCCAGGGAAAGAACGCAAGGACTGCAAGTTCGAGCGCCAGGCCGCCAGGGCCTTCGCGAAGGGCGACCTGGAGCGTGGCTGGGCAAACCACTGTCTGTCGCCTACGAACCTCGAAGCCACCATCATGGTCGCCCGGGTTGTTCACGACGAGCAACTCGACACCGATGGGGCCTTCAAGCGCTGCATGCGAACTGCACAGCTCCCGTCCCCGGAGGTGGCGGATCTGGAGGGAAAGTCGCGACCTTGACCCAGACGTTGATGGTGGCGGAAGCCACGATCAACGAGCAAGAGGTCGAACGTGAGGAACTGACTGAACGAGTAGTGGAGCTGGAGAAGCAGAAAGGCCAGGTGCAGCGCACCAGTGCCACGCTGAATTCAGCAATAACCTTTCGCCGCGCCACGCGCCGTGATGCCAACGAATATCTTGATAAGATGGACGAGCGTCAGGAGATGATGGAGCAGGCGGAGGAGCCGGATGAGTGACACGGTCAAGCACATAGTCTACACAGTGATCGCTGTGGTCGTGACGGGCGCACTGACCTGGTTTGCCACGTCCTGGGGTGAGGGCACCGCCGCCGTCGATGACGCGCACATCAGGACGATCGTCGAGAAGATCGTCGAAAAGGAGATGGAGCTCGACACGGGGATGAACCACGCCCAGGCGATCAACCAGATGAATACGATCCTGACTCGCATGACGACCAAGATCGAAGGGTTCGACGACGACATCCAAGATATGCGTAATGCGTTGAGAGCCCTGGCCAGGGAACAATAGCCAGAGTAGAGTCGGCGTGAAGGCTTCCAGACCTGCGCCGGCTGGCTCCCTGATCTCTCCCTTCCAAAGTCCAGTCGGCGTTTCTTCTATCCCAGCGCCACCAAGATGACCACAGACACGAGCCCAATGGAGAACACCAGGGCGTCAGTGTCGTAGCGGGGGATGCGGTCGTAGAGCCAGTAGCCGGCGAAGCACACAGGCACACCTAGCCAGGGCATGCCGATGCACAGGATCCCACCTGCTATGAACAGCAGGGCCGGGATCACCTATCTCAGCGCCGCCACGTTTTTGTCCTGGCTGCCCTTGGTCGTGCCAACGAAGAACGCGATCGATCCGCCCCACTCGCGCAGCAGCGCACCCAGCACCATGTAGAGCACCTCGGCACTACCGTCCGGGATGTCCACCCAGAACAGCGCGTAGATCACCGACGCGATCATCAGGGTGAGCACCATGGCGATCGAGAACTGCGGCCAGATCTTGCCCATCGATTTGGCGAGGCCACGTGCATCCGATCGATCGTCGAGGTAGATCTCCTGCTCCGCGATCCCCAGCTTCCGCAGCTCGACCCGCAGATCCTTGTCGATGCCCTTGATCGCCAGTAGCGTCTCGGGACTACCCTCCGCCAGCTTCGCCTCGATCTCCGACTCATCGCTGGTGCCCAGTGCAGCGCCCAGCAACTTCGCAACCAGGCCGCCGGTCGCCGGCCCACCGATCGCAGTGGCAGCCAGCGGCGCGATTGTTTTCAGTACTTGTCTGGCGATCTTTCCAAGGTCTAGACCCATCACATACCCTCCGGTTTCGGCCCGTCATAACACCTGTCGTTAACCAACGTGTCCATCCGCTTGTGCAGTCGGATGATCGCGTTGTAGGTCTTCATGTGTTCAGCATCGTTCTTCTCGAACTCCCGTCGTACGTACGTGTGCTGGCGCTTGAACTCATGCCTCACCCACCACACGAACCCGCCCACGAGCGCAATGACCAGCCCAAGGACTAGGCCGATGAGCCACTCGATCACGGCGCCCCCGACCTCTTGCATCTACTTGACCCCGTTGTGCTCGAAGCTGAAGTGGACCGCGTCCCTGCCCTTGAAGTCGCCGCCCCAGCGCGCCAGTTTGTGCATCGATTTCCACTTCTTTCCGACTGGTGCGTAGTCATCCGGATTCCAGGTGATCTTGCCGCTCATCATCCGGAACATGTCGGCGGCCAGCTTCTTGCGGTGGTTGGAATTTTTGATTCCCTTGCCCGTCTTGGCCATCAGCTCGGCCTGCTCTGGCGGGCGGAACACCTCGGCCAGGATCATCTCGTAGCCGTGCTGCTCGCACCACGCGAGGAGCCTCCCCAGGCACGCCGTGAATTCAACTTGCTTCTGATTCAGTGACATCTCATCTCCTAGCCAGGCCCATTACTCGTTGATCAAGAATCTCTCGAACCATGTCTGCCGTGGCTGGGGCCCGGTCCTGGATCTCGGCTGGGAGATCCGCAGCGCCGAACTCAAGCAGCAGCTTCTGGTAGTCATCCTTTTTCGGCTGGCGCGGCCGGTTCTCTGCCCCACCTGGCCGGAACTGATAGCCCTCCTTGAATAGGGCATTCTTTTCCCGCTGCATTTGGTTGATTTCTTCACGTTTTTTGGCCGGCGACATGTCCTTGTCGATCCAGGTCTCGCCCATCTCCTTGTTGAGCGCGCGGATTTGCTTCTGGATCCCGGCCACGTCCTCGAACACATCGACCACCTGGGCGAACTCGCTCTCGATCTCGTCGAAGCGCTCCTCGCGCTCCTCGCGTTCCATCTTGACCAGGGATCCCTTGACCCTGGTGATCTGGCGCAGCAGGTCGTAGTAGGGCTCCTGGTAGCCACTCGCCCGTGGCTGGTCGCCGTGATAGAAGGCCTGGATCACGGGGTAGTTCTCCAGCTCCCATTCCGGGCCCGGGGCGTACTTGTCCGAGTAGGCGCGCATGAGCTGGTCCGACGCCTGAAGCGCATAGCGACCCAGCGTGCCGGTGTAGCCTGCGTATAGGTTCTCCAGGTGGAGCGGGGATCCGACCTTCTCGCCCACGGCGCCCCTGGTCATCCACTCAGGGATGTTCTGAGCCAGCTCTCGCATGGTCGGGCTCGTGTAGTAGCGGTACTGATCGGCCGGCAGTGTGCCTTCCTCGAAGGCCCGGACGATGTCCGACGAGCGGAAGAAGTTCATGTTCATTCCCGACTCAACGACCGGCCGCACAGCCTGGGGTATCGGGTTGAACGAAAACGTCTCCATGATCATGAACCACAGGCGCTTCAGGAGGATCTTGTTGGCGTCACCTTCCTGGGACATCATGCGCTCGGTGATGCGCTCGGGCAGCGTGCCAAAGAACGCGCCCACCTCGAACGGTTTCGGCAGCGCGTAGTGATCGTCACCTACCCACCAGTGCCAGTAGAGATCCTTCTGCACGTCGGTGAGTTGCTGGTAGCGCTCGTCGTCCCGGTTCATCCCGTACAGGGCCAAGGTCGCGAGCATCAGCATCGAGCCCTTGATCGCGAAGGCCATCGGGTTCTCACCCGCACCCCTGGCCAGGCGATGAATGCCCTGCATGCGCGCACCCATGAACGGCACCACCTGGATCAACCACTGGATCAATCCGTAGTCGCCGCCCATCGAGAAGTCCATCAGATCCTTGGCCTCGAAGGCCGCCTGCTTCTTCGATCGGCCGGCCTTGATCGCGGCGTTGTAGACCGCGACCCGGTTCGCGTTCTCGGCGGCGTTGGACAGTTTCTTGTAGGCCTCGAACAGCTTCCCTGGGGCATCGAGGATGAAAACGTCTTTGCCCATTTTCGCTTTCTTACGGACTCGTTCGCCGGCCGACGCGGCGTCGGTGAAGTTCACGTAGCCCTGGTCGAATGCGGCGCCGGCACTGAGCATGGATCGATAGGTCTCGTTCTCACGCATCACCTCACCGAACCCCTTCATGGCGCTGGTGATCGGCTCGTAGTGATCCCTGGAGATCACGAACGAGGACAGCAGGTCTCGCTCGAAGTTGCGGATGATGAAGTCCGGCGCCAGGGTGATTGTCTGGGTGAAGAACCGTTTGAATCCCCGCATGAAGCGCGTGATCTTCCCGAATGCCCTCATGTTGATGTTGGAGATGGCTCGGAACAGCAGCTTGTCGTCGGTCTCGTACCACTCCCGCTGGCCGTCGCGCAATATGCTGAAGACGTTGTCGCCCTCGGGGCGCCCAATGGAAGTCATTTTGCGCAGACCCTTGGTCACCTTGGGGTCGATGGTGTCCGGATCGATTCCGGCTTCGCGCATTATTTTCTTGAGCTCGCTCCCGGGAACCATCGCCTTGCTGATTTTGTACTTCGCTTTGCGCACCAGGCCGGTGCCTTTCAGAGCGTCGACTGTTTCCATCGCTGCCTTGTTCTTCAGCGAGGCATCGACCAGGTGGGTCATGTTGGCAACGATGTTGTCGAACACGTTGCCGATCCCCATCTCGCCGCCTTTGAGGTACTTCACGCCGCTTTTCTGGTCGACGACGCCACGACCTCCCGCCTTGATCGGCCCCACGACTCGATCGTCCTGGATCCGCCAGAACGGCACGTAGTCAGCGTGCTCCCAGAATGGCCGCGTCTCCGGATCGATCACGCCCGCTTCCTGGGCGTAGTCGAGCACGGCTTTGTGGAACTCAGCGTACTCGCGCGCCACCTCCCGGAACTCGGGATTGCGGAATCCCAGGTTGACTGCCGCGTTGATCATCTCCGGTGTGAAGTTCTTTTCGCGCCCAGCCTGGATCACCATGTCCCTGACGAATCCGCCGTCCGGGCCCTCCTCCAACATCAGTGTGAACGCAGCTTCCTTGGTCTGCGGTCGTCCCCTGCCGGCCAGTTCGTTGTTAATCACGTCGGAGTTGTCGTCATAGCCCTCCATCAGCAAGCGCTTCGCGCGCGTGCCGGCCATGTACTTGTTCCAGTCGTCGATCTTCCCTCTGATCGGATCCATGATCTCCAGGAAGCCCTTGCCACCCGTGGTTGTAACGCCATCTTTCCAGGCCGGCGGCCCGTACTTCATGATCGAGTGCATCACGGTGTCCAGGCCCGTGGAGAACCGCGCGGTCATGTAGGCGCCGATGTCCTCGCCGGCATCGGTGAGCGCGTTCTTCAGGCCGGAGAATCGATCGAATATGCCCTGGTCGAGCTCGCGCCGCGTCACGGCCATGGCGCTGGCAATGAGTTGCCTGATGCCAGTCGGACCCACCTTCGAGCCGATCCGCTTGCCCATTTCTTCGAGCGCCCGGGCCTCCTCCGGATTCATATCGGGTGGCCGGTCCTCGGACATGTAGGTCTCGTTTGGACCGACCAGGCCGGCGCCGACCCAGGAAAGCGACTCCGTCTCGCTGACCTGGATCCCGTCAATCACTCTCAGCCCGATCGCGTTACCGAACGCAATCATGTTGGCCATCGCCTTGCGGCCGGCATCGCCCATCGGAGCGATCGGAACCATGGCATTCGCGTTGCCTCGGTGCGAGCCTATGAGGAGGCGGGTCTTGCCTGACTGTTCTTGCCCCAGTCGCAGCGAGATCTGCTCGCCCGCCGTCAGCGGGATCCAGGCGACGACGTGGTTGCGCGTGTCGAGCAACATGACCCCGTAGTCTTTGGTCTCTGAGCGCCGCCACTGGTCGATGACTCGCTGCGAGCTGCTCATCACGTCTCGCTCGGAGAGGTCACGGTAGGTGATGATCCGCTCCTGGACCTCGATCGTTTGCTTGTTCTTGCGCTCTTTGCCGACCGGGCGCGACCGGGTGACATATCCTTCCGGGTCGATCTCGGAGAACACGTTGGGGTCGTCGTTCCCGATGACGATGTGCGGCAGCGGCTCGACGTGGGTGTCCAAGAACATCCCGTCGCCAAAGTACAGGGCGAAACTCACGGTCAGGTTGATGTCGGCTGAGCTGGGCTCGTCGGATCCTGACGGGTGGTTGTGGCCCATGTAGAACTTCGCGGCCCCTGGGACTGACAGGATCGCGCCAGCCAGGATGTGCGGCTCGATCGCGGCGGCGTCAGTACGGCCCATTTGGTGCCTGAGTAGGGCCAGCGGCTTGTCGTTGACGTCGAGCACCAGGGCGACCAGGTTCTCCTGGGCGAACTTCAGGAGCTCGCGCATCACCAGGGCCGCGTCCCGCGTCGATCGAACCGCTTTCCCGATCGGCACCTTGATCTTCTGGGTGGTGACGTTGTCCACGTGCATCGAGTAGATGTCGCGCAGATCCTGGGCCATGACCTCGAACGTCTCTTTGGTCAGCTCAACCCGCACATCACCGTCCTCGATCGCCTTGGCGGCGTCGTGGAGCGCTCCGACGATGTCAGCGTCCGTAAACGTCAGATCGAAGCCCAGGCTTCGCAGGAGCTTGCGTACGGCCGTGATGGCCCGTTTCACGAGCGGTAGGGTCGGGTTGCGTTCAGCGAGCACAGCGAGGATCTCAGCGGCTTCTCGCTGGGGCGAAAGGGGCTTCCTGCCGGGCACGTTGTACCGGGCCTGAACCGCCGCTCGCACGGTCGCAATGATCGAGTCGCTGGTGTTGCCGATGATATCCGCGATGATCTGGTCGAAGTCGCCGCGCCGCATCATCATGGCGTGGCCCACAGCCTCGTGCATCAGCACTGACCGGACCTTGGCGTCATCGAACATCCGGTCAGCCACCAGATAGATCTGGTCGCCCACGATCATGCCGGACGTGAAGGTGCGATCCTGAGCCTGCTGACCCCTGGCCACGGGGAGATCTGTGCCTGACTGGACCACGGTCACATTCGGCGCGTCGTCGGCCCAGTTCTCCGTCAGCTCACTGACCAGGGCCTCCACATCTTCAACTGTCTGGCCAGGTGAATCCCGGCCCTCGATGATGTCGAGCTCCTTGCTGGAGAACCCAAGGATCCGGATCGAGGCGTCGTCGTAGATGACGAAGTTCTCGGCTTGGGTGCCATGGCCGAGATATCGGTGGCCCTGGATGTCAAAGGACGACAGCAGCAGCGAGGCCAGCATGTCGGTTTCCCAGCGGGGATTCAGCCCGCCAAATTGCTGCGCACGCGCCTCGATCTCATCGAATTTTGCCTGCACTGCCGGGAGCGCTTCCCCGATGTATTGATAGTCGATCGACCGCTTGATGACGCTGTAGAGCTCGCGGCCGGTGTACACCGCAAGGTCCGGTACCTCGTTGGTCTCGTCGCCCAGCCAGTCTTCGAGATCGCTCCGGAAGTCGGCCGGGATCTTCGCCAGGATCTCGGGCTGGTTCTCCAGCGGAATGTCCCAATTCATGATCTGGTCGGGGCTCAGGTCGAAGCCGACCTCGTAGAGCCGACCCGGAGACTCCGTTGTCGTGTTGTCGTTGATCACCAGCATCTGAGTCAGATCGACAATCGCCTGGTCGATCGCCTCCAGGCGTGTCTGGCCGCCCAGAATCCGGTCAGACGTCGGGAGCATCTCTATCTGGGTGGCTTGATCGCCTTCGGCTCGGCGCTTGTGACCCTGCTGGGTGTTCAGCAGGTTCCTGATACGGGTTCCGACATCGATCCGGACGCCACGAGCCGACTCGACGATAACCGCGTACCAGGCGACGGCCGTCTCGCTGGCCTCGATCCCCTGGTCTTTCAGGGCAGCTTGCAGAGTGTCCAGATTCGTCTGGCGTTGATCGAAGGTCGCGTCGGATCCAATGTCGATGGAAACATCACCGACCTGGATGCGCGCGCCAGGCTGACTGGTCTGGTGGCGGTAATGCCCGCCGATGCCTTTGGAGGTGGTCGCGTAGTAGCCCCAGCCGTACGCGATGTTGCCCTCGCCAGATCCTACGGCGGCAATATCAACGGCGGAGTAGATTGAACCGGAGCCGTGCCAGCCCCGTAGTCCGGGGTCGTCTAGGCTTTCAAGCGCAGTTCGTCGGGCAGCTCCGCTTCTTCCTCGGGCCCCAGTTCCGCCTGCTCGTCGCCCCACCCCAGAGCGAGGTAGTTCTCCCTGGTAACTGGTAGTCCCTGTTGCTTCAAGGCCTCCAAGATCGGATCGCCCTGGGTCTCCTGACGCGGCAAGGATCATCTCCCGTGCTTTATCGGCCTCGATAGTACCATTTTCGTAACGCTTCCAGATGCCGTCAGCTCGACGCTGGGCCTGGGGATGCTTGTTGGCAAACATGGCCCGAGACGCCTCCCAGACGATGCTCTGGAGCTCCCTGGGCTGGAGTCCAAGTTCGCGCGCCGCCTGGCGGTAGCCCTCCGCATACAGCCAATACGCTCCCTTGAGTCCCGTGGGACCACTGTCAGCCGATCCCTTGGCGTCCCCGAAGTTCTGCTGCACCTCGATGTTGGCCTGCCCCAGGGGCCGCAGGAGCGCCGCTGCGACGGCGTGCGTGTCGATCGTGACGTCCTGGCCAGCGCCGTTCGGGTTGATGATGTTGTTGTAGAACGAGCGCACCTTCTGGGCCTTGCCCACGACCGCGCTGATCGTGTCGACTCTCGGGTCATCCAGGATCTGCAACGCCTTGGCGATCGACTTGAATGACTTCCAGCGCATCGTCCCCATGGCCAGGCCGTCCGGCTCAGCGATACTCAGCGACGGCGCAAAGTTGCCTTCTGGCGTGGGCATGAAGAACCCGGGGTTGTGGTAGGCCTCGGAGTAAGACCGGACCCACATCGCCTGCTCGAACGGTGCCAGTTCTTTCAGTGGCAAGGTCTTGAGTCGCTCCAGGTGCCATCCCTGCTGCTGCGTCGGCAGGTTCTGATCGAGCATGCCCTGAACGGCGGTATCCGCCACCGTGTCCTGCTGGGTCGTCCAGATCGACAGGATCCGCTCGGCCATGGCGACATTGTTGCCCCAGTCGTTCTGAGGGCTGACCGCCGCGAGCACAGCCGCCGCTGTCGTCTCGCTCACGCCGTACTGGCGGGCGAAGCGCTTGGCGATCCGGTTCGCGCCTTCGTACCACTTCTGGCTGCGGTCTCGGATCTCCGCCGGCACCTGGTTGTAGAGCCACGTCAGGTTGCCCGCCACGTGATCGATGAAGTTCTGGGCGCCTTCCTCGGGGGTGGCGTTGCGCTCAGAGCGGATCCCCAGGTACCTGTTCACCACCTTGACGTTCTTGGCCATGGCCCGCATGTCTGTGCGAGCCGCATCGATGCCGACATTCAGGAACCTGGCCACGGCTGATATCGGGCCTTTCAGCGGAGTCCAGGGCAGGCGCGCGGATATCTGTCGTGCGTCCGGCCGGCGGAACCGATCCACCGACTCCAATGGCCCTTCATCTGCTTCAATGAAGGAGATCATTTTGGCGCGCCATTTGATCAGACTGTCCCGCCACTCCTCCAGGGAGCGACCCGGCTTGTAGATGTTGGGATGACCTGGCTTGAAGCGCCGCATGCTGCCCTGGCGGATCGACGTTTTCATGTCGCGCAGGTCGTCCCGTTCTGCCTTGGTGGCAGTGGTCGGGTCGTCCAGCGCTTCAAGGTTCAGCGCATCGATCGACCGGACCTGGTCGTAGAGCCGCCGCAGGAACAGCGCATTCTCTGGCTTGGTTCCGCGCGGCCCACCGATCGCCAGCACCAGCGCTCCAAGTTCCTTGGCGTTCATCGAGTCTGCGATCTCGGGCTCGCTCATGGCCACGAGATCCGGATACTTGCGTGACACCTCAAGTCCCATCGGTACCTTGTCAGCAGGCTCCTCGCCCAGCGCCTTGGCCTTCTCGTAACCCTCCCGATACAGCAGCACGAACGACCTGGGGTCGTACCCCTCGGGCGCCTCGGGCGTCATCGGCAGGTCCGACTGAGCATCCAACATGCCCAGGGTGATCGCCTGGAAGTCGAGCTCGGCCTGCTCATCGTCGACCGAGACCTCCTTCAACTCCTCTTTGCGCCTGGCCAGGAACTCATCCTCGGTTTCCGGGATCCCCTCGGTCGGCGTGAACTCGCGCAGGATCTGCGCTTCCTCGGTGGTGATCGCTCCCGCGTTGCGGTACGCAACGATCGCAGCGGTCATGCTGTTGACGCCCTCCGCCCTCTGCTTTTTGATGTCCGTCTCGACGGCTGCCAGGGCTGTTTCATCGAGCTCAATGTCCCGGCCCACTCGGTTCTCGATTTCTTCCTGGAACACCTCTACCGCGATGGCCCCGTATTCCAGTGGTGCCGCGTCAGAGTCGAAGCGCAACGTGCTCCATTCTTCCGGTGAGATCTGGTAGTAATCCGCGAGCACATCGGCCGGGCGCAGCCCCCTGCTCAGGTCCACCTGCATCTCAGCGAGACCAGATTCGCCTAGCTCTTTGCGGAACTGCTCCAGGAAGCGCCCGCCCTGTTCCTCCGGCGCATCGGCCGACTCATCGATCAGCTCGTCGCGCAGCCGCATGACCTCGCGCATCTGCGTGGTGATCTCCAAACCGCCAGTACGCTTGGTCTGGAGATAGAGCGGCAACGCGCCTTTCGGGCGTTTGATCTTGATCGCTTTCCAGGTGGTCGCCCAACTCAGCACCTTGGCCAGGTTCTGGTGTGTGTTCTCGGGTGAATTTTCGGCGGCGCTGCCTTTGCGGGTGGCTTTGTGCCATTCCCAGAGCTGTTCTTTGGAGATCGCGCCCGAGTCGACTGCCTCGTAGATCTCGACCTCGGTGTCGAACTGGTTGAGCACGTCGCTTGCTTCTCGGGCCGTGATGGCCCGATCGACTCGGCGCTGGACATCATCGTTGGCCGACGCGCGCAATCCGGATTTGCGCAGTACCTCCTGGAGCTGGTTCATCGACAGACCTTCTAAGGCGGCCTGCATCCGGGCCTTGGTCTCCTGGAACACATCGGTCAGCTCTCCGGTTTTGGCGCCTTCAGGTCGTCCGGCGTCATCCCCTTCTTCCTGAGCGCTTGGGCCAGTATCAGCGCCTTCCTCAGTTGCGCCTTCGGCAGGCTCGGTAATTTCAACTGCTGCGGCATCTATAGCCTCCTCGATTTCCTCGACCGCCACGCCCTCGGTGAGCGCGTCGTGAATTGTTTTGACTGCTCCGAATGCCTTGTCGGCTGCCTCATCGGAAGTGAGGTTCGGGTCGTCTGCTATCCCACCCTGCAAGTCAACAAAGGCGTTCGGCGTATCGTCGAGCGCCTGCTGGCCATACGCATCTTCGGTCTTGGTCCTGGTGATCTCGTCCATGACGTCTTTGATGAACGTCGCTTCCCGGGATCCCAGGTGCTCGCCGGCCAGCGCTCGTTCGATCGCCTTCTGTCCCGCGCGCGGCGTCAGTCGACCAGACTCATCGCCAAACCACTCCGGCGTGATCGAAGCAAAGTCGACTGAGGGCGCGTACTGGTCCTCGCCACGGATCTGTGCCTCGATCTTGTTCAACAGGTCGTTGACAGTCGCGTCCTCGGGGAGGTAGCCCTCCTCGACCAGTTCCTCGCGCAGGCTGTCGATGCTCCCGTGTTTTGCATTTTCTGCCGGGAACACCCGCGAAGTACCCTCACGCTTCTGGACCTTCATATCCGCGACGTCGAATCCCTCGGTCTCCGCGACCTCTCGGCTCAGGCCGCCGAGTTTGGCCATCGCCTGGAACAAGGTGTCCGACTGCGGGTTGACCTTCTTCGAGTCGGCCGGTGCCACCGTCGATAGCTCCTTGGCCTTGCCCTCCAGGTTGGCCCGCATTTCCGCGTCCTGGATCCTCTCGTCGCCTTCGAGCTCCGGCGAGATCCCTGGCTCCAGCACCTCGGGCATGACCTTGGCCGGCGGCTCCCAGGCACGCCAACCCCCACCCTCCTCGGTGGGCACCATGCTGCGAGCGCTGGGCGGCGCTATCTCCGCGCTACCTGATCGCAACCCGATGTCAACGCGCTCGCGCTTCCGGTCCTGCATGGCGGCGTCGGCAGAATCTATGTTCCGCCCGTAGTCCCAGGTGATCGTCGGATTCATGGTGGTCTCGCCGTCCGAGATCTCGGTCGTTTCGAGCTCGGCGGCCACCTCCTGGAGCGCGGTTTCGATTTCTTCCCGTTCGTAGCCGGTAACGAAGAACTCGTCACCAGACTTGTGGTACGCGCTGATGTCTTTGTCTGCCAGGGCCAGGCCTACCGCATCGAGGAGCTCATCGCCGCGCGGGCTGCCCATCTGCTTGTTGACCCAGCCCAGGGAGTCCACGTCGATCGCCACGATGATGGGCGGATCCTCGGATTTGATGTCCTCCTGGAGTGCGCGCCAGTTCGCCAGGCCGCCCTTGCCACTCTGGTAGATCTCCTGCTGGCGCTCCTCGGGTGTCATCGCCTCGACTCGGGCCCGGCGCTTGGCATCGCGGCGCCGATCGACGCCCGTCCAGTCGCCCGCCTTCACCTCCGAGAGTCGCTTCTGGATGTCCCCCAGCGCCCTCCGGCCCTTCGGCAGCATCGCCGCTCGACCCACGTCATTGACCCTGACATAGCCCAGCTCGACCAGCGCTTCCTGCATGTCCGGTTTCAGCGGGTCGCCGGCCTGTAGCGCCTCCAACTCCTCCACAACCATGCTCATCGTGGTGTGGTCGTCGCCCCACTCGTCTGCCAGGCTGGGCCCCTCATCGGGCGCATCTGTCTCTGGCGAGGACTCACCCTCAATCGACTGCAAGATCCGTTGGTTTTCGCGCTCCCGCCAGGCCTTCATCTCCTCGGGTGTGCCACCTGGTGTGTCAACGTCGTCGGACGGTGGTGGCGGTGGCGGATCGGTGGGATCGATCGGGTTCTCCGGATCCACCGCAGGTCTGCCTTTGCGATCCTCGACGTCGGCCTTGGGTGGCATGACCGGCTTGTCCGGCTGCATCGCATCAACGGCCGCAGGCACCCCCCGCAGCGTCATGCCGATCGTTGCACCCAGCGCACCAGCACGAACCATTTTCGGCCACAGTTCCCCCCAGGTCATCTCCTTGTCAAAGAGGTTCTGGTCGTAGGCGTACTGCATGATCTCGGTGAGCATCTCCTGGGCGCCCTCCGCGCCTCCGGCGATCAACATCGATTTGACGAACGGCATCAGACCTCGGCCGCCTTTCCTGAAGATCTGGTCCATGGCCAGAGTCTCCGGAATGAATTCCGTGGCGATCATGAACACGCCTCGCCTGCGCGCCTCGCGATCGGTCAGGCCCAACTGCTTGCCTTCTTCTATCGCGTTGCCGTACACGTCGGCGGAGAGAGCAGACTGCGACAAAAGCCGCCCCGTGTTAGATCGAGCACCAGACGCTTTCTTGCGACCAATGAACCCCAGCCCTAGCGCAGTGGCCATCCCGGCCGTGCCCTCGATCGAATGCGCAACAAACGCCTCCGGGCTGTGGAAGATGTCTTTCTTGCTGTAGACGTTGCTCTTTTCGCGACGTTTATCCAGTTCGCTCGCAGTGCCGGTCAGAGCCGCCGTCAGCTCCGCACGATCGTTGAGCATGTACGCCTCTTGCTCCGCCGTCATGACCTCGCGCGCGTACACCTCTGGATCCACGTACCCCAGCCCGGCCGTGGCCCGCTGCATGACTATCTTGAGCTGGTCGGGTTTCAGGTAGGACGTTGCCGGGCGGAGCGTGAGCTGGGCCACATCGGCCGTCGCTCGCAACATCCCTCCGGCCGTCCTCTGCAATCCCGCCTTGATCGGCCCAGCGACCTCGAACCCAGCGCCCTCTGGCATGGGCTGGACGAACACCGACTTATCACCCAGTGGCGATGGCGGCAAATGCCCCCCGCCAGTGTCTCGATAGTGATCCAGCGATCGGCCGTAGTTCATCAACTGATCCGCCCAGAGGGTGTCTCCTTCGGCCCGGGCCGCCTGGAGCGCTTCCATTGTGCGGAACGCCTCCGCTTCGAGATCCTTCTTGCTCGGATCTTCAGGTGAGGGCGCCGACATGGATGCCGACAGGTATCGGGAGTCGCGAGTCGCTTCTTCGTTGGAACGGTAGGCGGGCCATTGCTTACCCGATGCCAGCGCTCGTTCAGTCGCCTTCTCCTGGTCGAGGATCTCGCCGTCCCACTGGAACGGGATCAGCGTGGGCCGGCCTTCGTTGATTCGCTCATCTTCGATGGATCCGCTGCGCACTGTTGCGAACCGGCCCGTCTCCTCATCCTCATAGACGTCGCCCACCTCGATGTTGCCCATCGCGTGTTCACGCAACGGGCCAACACGACTCTCCTGGTCGAGTGCGCGACCTTGCCGGCGAAGCGTGTTCGCGCGCTCGGTGTCACCTGCGGCGCTCGCCGCCAGGTACTCCTGGTGAAGCGCGTCTGCCTCGTTTTGGAGAGCTCCTGCCATCTATCGAGGAGCCCAACGATCGCTTTGCTGGAGGGCTGCCGGGCCTGGTGCAGGCGTAGCAGTTGGACTTGGCTGCGGTTGCGGTTGCGGTTGCGGTTGCGGTTGCGGTGGAGGCTCGCTCAACGCCGGCCGCCCGCCTGGGCCCTGGTACTCGTCACCCCAGATCGATTTGATGAAGGCCTCGGTGTAAGCCTTCTGTTGCTTGTCGTCCCAGTCCCGCAGGCGTACCCCTTCCGGTTCCCCTGGCGGCGTCAGTCTCTGGCTGCGCATCTCTGGGTCAGCGAACAGTTTCGCCATTCCCGCGCGCAGCTCGTCAGGCGACTCGGCGCCAGCCGCCAAGATCAGGATCGCCATCCGTTCTGACATCCCCCCGACCGTGGTCAGGAGTCTGAACTTGCGCTGGAAGTCGGTCTGTTTGCCGTGGACTCCGCCAGCCAGACGCGACTTCTCGACCTCCATTTCCATCTTGCGCATGTGGTCGGCTTGCTCGTCCATCATCTCGTCAGCGCGCCCCTCGGCCGCCGCATTCATGTCGCGCGTGATCTGCTGTTCCTCGTCGACCTTGTTCATGATCTGTCCCAGGGTCTCGACCCCGGCCTGGCCGGCGGCCCCCAGCACTGTCGAATTCCACCTGCTGCTGTAAGCCATCATTCGCATGCCGAAATCCATCATGAACAAGCCCCAGTCCTGCTTGGTCAGGTGGTAGGGCTCAACCGCTTTGTTGCCGCCCAGGAGCTCGATCAGCTCCTCGCGAGCCTCCTTCATCTTCTCCGGCCCGCCGTACATCTCCATGAGCTCGTCGTTGACGTTTTTCCGGTCAGCAACCGATGCTGTTTTGGTGGCCTCCGCCGCGTCATCGGTCAGCTCCTTGAGCTGCTCGGGTTCCAGGGCCTGGATCTTCGTCTTGATTGGATCTTCGCCTCCCTTCGCCTCCCCCTGGCCAGGAGCTGGTGCTTGCTCAGGCTGGCTCAGTGCGGCCCCTGACGGCATCGCTCCGGGTGCAGCGTCTGGCGGCAGACCTTGACCCAGTGCTTGCTGGGGCGCTGGTCCTTGTGGTGCGCCAGCCATCCCCTGGTCGAGCTCAATCGGTGGCGCCTGAACGGACGCGACGTCGTTCGGAGCGGGCCCAGGCTCAGGTCGTGGGGCGAGTGCCGCCGGCCCTGGACCAGGATCCCCGCCAGGCTGAGCAAACGCCGGAACGACCGCTTCGCGCGCCAGTCGCCGTGATCGTTCTTCCGGCGTCTCGGCCAGTTGGCCCATCTGATTGGCTGGTGTCCCCATGATCTACTCCTACTTGGATGCTTCGTTCGCAGCAGTCGACGCAGCAGTCGTCGCGGCGGCCTGCCACGCGAGCGAAGCGCCACCCGTGAAGTAGGCTGCCGCGATCGTCACGGCCGCACCTATCACCTGACCCATGATGTTGGGTTTTTCTTCCTCTTTGGTCACGGTCTGTTCTTCGTACGACCCCTTCAGACCTCGAATCACGTCGGTGAGGTAGGCGCCCTGCTTGCCGCTCCAGTCTCGTTTCTCGACGAACTGCTGGTAGTCGAAGTCCTTCATCGACTGATCGACGTAGCGCTGAACCTCACCGCTTTCCATCAAGCGGTTCATGCTCGCATCCGCGAGATCCGACTCGATGCCAGAGGCTCGCATGAATTCCTGGCTGACCTGGATCGTCCGGTCCTGGTCGGCGCCCCACAACGCAGCGCCTTTGTCGAAGGCAGTGCCAAATCCCTCGCTGTAGAGATCCGAGATCGATTGGAAGGTCTTCTCGTTGAGCTCCGACTGGGCCAGCACTCCTCGGGATCCGGACCAGGCACCTTGCGAAGTGGCCATGCCGGCGAGCTGCTGCTGCTCGCGCATCGATTGTTCCCGGATCTCCCGGGCCGCCGGATCCAGCGCACCTTTGATATACGGGTTCATGTAGGCGTCCATATCCGCGTCGGTGAACTTCTCGACGCTCCTCAGTCCGGCCGTGGCCTCGTCGAGATAGCCAGTGCCCGCGTTGATAGAGTCCTTGGCCACGCCAGCGCCCAACTGCTCGTTTTCCGACATGCCAGCAACGCGATCGCCTTCGTAGCGCTGGTACGGCGTTGTGGCGTAGTCAGTGGCGAGCGCTAAGGCTGTTTTCCCGCCCTGCTGGATGTGCGCCGCCGGCTTGTAGGTCTGAGTCGTCTTCTTCGATCCGCTGCCCATCGTCGTCTGCCTCCAATCGCATGAACTGTCCACCGAGATAGTGGTAACCCTTCATCTGCATCATCCGATCCTTGAGCTGAGAGTCTTTCCCACTCTGAATGCCCCCAAAGATCGGCGCGTTCTCCTCATCAGCAAAGTCGTGGATAACCGCCAATAGCGAGCTAAACACCTTGCCTTCCCTGAATTTCTTGCTGACAAACATCCAATCCACATAGAGGTACCGCTTGTGACTCCATGGGAAGTGGTAGTTGGTGATGGCGATCGTCCCGATCAGCCGGCCTGCCTTTTCGGCAACTACGACGTACCCTTCATTAAGGATACTCGTCACCCAGTTGATTGCCAGATACTCGTTGGGCACTGGATAGAATCCCTCGCCATCGAAAACCGCTTGCTCCAGCAACCGACAGAGGTTCGAGACGTCATACGGTTTTGCTTTGCGGATCTTCACCTGTGGTCGCTGCTCGTCGGTCATCTCAAGGTCTCCTGGAGACGTTGGGTTTCACGTAAATCATCTAGTTCTCTACCTTGGTCACTTCCATGCGGGACTGTTCCAGCATGATCGTGTTTCCTGAATCGGAAACATTCTGTGCCCAGTGGACGGCCAACGTGCCCGAACCGTTGGCGGTGAACACACCTGTGAAGTGGATCACGTAGGCGGTCAGGGTGCTGGATCGGGCACCAAAAATCAGCGCGTTCGGGGTGGCTTGGAACGATCCTGTGAGCGTGATTCCTGTGCCGGTAGCGCTCGTGTCCGGGCCCGTTGCGACAAACCCGCGTATATCGTTGACTGCCCCAGACCACGCAAGACCTACTCTGATGTCCGGTGTGGCATTCGCTGCCTGAACCAGCAACCAGCAATCTACCTTGTAGGTGCCCACCCCAAGGGACACCGTCAGGTCCGGATCTGCCGTCATGGTGATAGTGGAAGCGCGGCTTGTCCGGCCGTTCTTCTTGAGCGTCTGGACACCGTAAACCCGATGGAAACCAACCCCATCGGACACCTCAAAGGTCGCCAGCCCTGTACTGCCAGAAGCTGTCCGGGCCATCTCAACGCCGTCGTAGAACAGTGCCAGCGGCCCGTTGGGATCGCCCGTCAGCAGGTCGGAATCGGCATCTCCCGAGTCGGTCCCCCGCAGGGTGATTCCTCGGCTCGTGTGATGCGCTTGAAGGAGCGTGTTGCCCGCATCGTTGGCCGTGAGCTGGAACACAATGTCCGTGTCGTTGCGCAGGTAGAAGTTGGGCGAGGCGTTGGCTCCATCACGCCATACGTCAACCCCTGCGTTATTGGTGGTGAACGCCTTCAGGTCGTTATGTCTCAGCTCAATCGCCCCAGCCGGGTCGATGCTGATTGCCGACGTGTCGAGCCAGTCACCAGCCGACTTGTAGAGGACGTCGCCGGTAGCCTCGGTGGTCAGGGTCACGTCGCTGAGATCGTCGAGCGCACCACTACCGAGATCAGCGATCGTCAGCACCCGCTCGAAGCCAGCACCCGTCGCTTGGTTGTCGATCTCCAAGCCACCCGAAGCAGCAACAAGAGTGCGCGCCACTTCAGTCCCGGAATGGTAAATCCCGATCTGTCCGGCCTGCTCCATTTTCAGCCAGGTATTTTGAAGTGCCCCACCAGTGGTTGCGCCTCGTAGGAACCCAGCACTGGACACGTCACTCCAATAGAACGAGGCCCCGCCATTGGCATTCCCTCGTGCTGTAAAACGTACGTCTGCTGATGCCGCCGTAGAGATCAACTCGAAAAGCAGCGTGCCGTCGCCGTTTACTATATCTGCGCCATCAGCGGTCGTGAGAAATCGAAGCGTGTTGTCCCAGTACAGATCGAGCGAGCCCTCAGGATCGGCATCGAGCATCACGGCGGTCGCGCCAGCACCGTCCTCGCCTTCCAGTACAACATTGCCGCCGTGAACCGTACTGCTGACCTTGAGCGACTCTGTGTTGTCGTACCCAAACAACCCGATGACCACGCCGCTTGTGTTCTCGAAGCGCAGCTTGGAGTTCTGAGGACCACCAGACGCCGGGTTGGTGGCGACGGTGCCGCGAAGCTCTATACCCTCGGGGATGGTGTTGAACACCTGCGCGCCGTCGTGATAAAGAAGCTGTTCCCCGTTGGGTCTGCCGAACTGCGCCTGGGTCTGCCCACCCACAAAGAATGCGATCTCATCGTCTGCGGTCTCTGTCTGAATCCAGAGCTGGTTGAATCCACCCTCCCAAAGAATCGACGCGACCTCGACCCCGGCCTCGTTGAACTCCAGCGTCGGATCGTTGCC
>SMVA01208157.1_pt1 | contig 71903 bp, 70 predicted proteins | sample 2456451 | NCBI WGS metagenome assembly SMVA01 (sample SAMN11095933, study PRJNA526329) | marine sediment metagenome | biome: Marine sediment; feature: Surficial sediment; material: Deep marine sediment; isolation source: Hadal surficial sediment | place: Pacific Ocean | collected 2014-05 | depth...
CCGATGGCCGCCGCAATGATCGCCAACGCGGCCAGCGACCAGGACGGGCGTCCAAGAAATCCGACCGTCCCGCCGGCATAGGCAAAAAACAAACACGCGTGGGGGTTCAGCGGCGTAAACACTGCGCCGAGCACGGTCATGGCGGCGAGAGGTATCGCAGAGCGCGCACGCGACAAATGAAAGATCCACCAGAACAGTGGAGCGAACAGCCCAATCGCTCCCCAGATGACCCACCACTCCGAGGCCGACGCTCCGTTCAGGTAGCCTTCGAGCGGCAGCACAAGGCCAGCGGTGCGAGGCAAAGGATGCGAAGTATCTTGTTCGATGAGGACAGCATAGCCACCTCAACCCAGAGAATACGCCATTGGCGGTGCCCGTGCCCCTGACGAATGTCATGCCCGACCCCTGACGAAGTGCACTGGTGAATCGATTCCAAACCATCGGACAATGCGGGACAGAACAGACAACTCGGAGGTTTCTACAATGAAACAATCGGATCCGCTCGAACTCGTCGAACCGGGATCACTGGCTCCGCCAGGGCCCCTTGGGCGCGGCGTAAGATTTATGCTCGGCGCGGGATGTCTTTGGGCGGTTTGGCAGGTAATCCAGAATATCGGACCCGTCGTTGCTTCTCCCATCACGGCCACCTTGCACCTGCCCTTAGCGATGCTGATGGCGATGGCCCTGTGGATCATCAACTACGTGGTGAACATCGGTTTTTCCAGGAGTTGGGGTAGACGACCCGCGTCCCTGTCGCTCGTGGGGTACCTGGCCCTGGCGTTAGTCGGCCTGGCCCTGAACGGTGACGCCGACGGTCCCATTCTGGGGGTCCCACTGTTCGCATGGCTGGTGTACTTCTACAGCCACCTCGGCCTTTCCTTCGTGTTGGCTGGGCTGATGGCGACGCCTGGATGCGAGATGCGTGCGATTCCCGCGCTTGTCGGGCGCATGATTCATCGTCCCTCGGCGGAGCATCAGTGTCCGGGATTCATCGCAACTATCGATGATTGGGAACGTCGAAGGTGCTCCAAGGGGGAAATGGCATGAAGCGCAGTGTTGAATACTCGGATCGAGCATCAGCTAGCGTCGCGGCACTTAAGAGCCGACCGATCGGACGCATCCTGCGTTTCCTTATGGGGGCAGTAATGGTGGCGGTAGTGGTGGTGCCGCACATCGGTCGGGCTTCTTTGACGAATAACGCCATGCTTGCCGGCGTGATCCTTGCCTTACTCGCCGGATACACGGTGATTCATCTTGCGGTATGGCGTTTCGCGCCTGATCTCAATCGTTGGCTGGGGGCGATGCTTGCAGTCACACCAGCCGCGCTACTGTTCGTGTTCGGCGGCGTAATCGGGCAGATGGCCAGCGTCGGCTATGTCGGTGCCTCGCTGCTCATCGACAGCATCAACGGTGACGCCGGATGCGAGGTCATGGCCCTTCCGGGAATATTGCTGAAGAAGCGCACGCATCTCGCCTGCCTGGTCTTTTCTCCACTGGACTGGCTTGAAAGTAAACTGCTCGGGTAGCCCGGAGCCACGGGTCGAATTCACGACGAAAAGGTCTTTCTGTACGCGACTCGCAGGCCGATCAGCCGGAGTGCGAGCAAGCAGTTTCGAGAGTGACGCGTTTCATCGCTGAGGGGTGGTGGTTGCGACCTTCGACACGAACTCTTCGTATTTTCCACTCGGTTGGCGCGGTATATCTTCCCTTTGATCGAGGATCTCCAACTCAAAGTCATACCCGAGCTTCGTTTGAATGAGACGGGTGAACGCGGCTCTATGATCGGCGTTCAGGGCCTCGTCGGTGACGAAACGGACCGTTATTCGTTCCGTGGTCTCTTGAATCATCTGGTATTGCCTGATTGGCGCGATGGCCCCGAAGTCCCTGAATCCAACCAGTGGCCAGTGGCGGTCGCCATTCGGTTTCACGACCAGATTGCGTTGTCGCCCGAGAATTTTGTCGAGCTTGAGCAAGCCTCTGCCGCATGAACACGTTTCACCGACCTGCGCATAATCGCCGATGCGATAGCGAATGAGAGGCGAGGCGAGATTATGGAGGTCGGTCACCACCACCTGGCCTATCTCGCCGGGCGCGCAATGTTCGTCTGCGTCGTTGAGTATTTCCACAATGAGTGACTCCGACATCACGTGGTAACCGCTGCTGTCGGGGCACTGCAGCGCGATTGCGCCACATTCCTCCGAGGAGTAACCGTCGATGATCGAAATCTCGGGGTTCAGCTCCGCGACATCGCGCCTCAATTCCGGCGCTAGTGTTTCACCGATTGTTTTGATGTAGGTCAGTGCCGAGAGACCAGTACCCTCCATGCTCCATTTGTCCACCAGCCCCCTCAGGTTGCTCGGATAGACGAGCAGGGTCTCCGGCTGAAACTCGTGCAACAGCTCGAGCTGCTCGTTCAGCGGTGTTGTGATCGGAATGATCTGGGCCGGGCCTGTTTCATAGAGGAGGCCGAACGGCGGGCCCCAACTCGAAAGTATGCGATGCTCGTCCCGCTTCGGCCGAATGTTCGTGTATCTCGCCGCAAACGACAGGTTGTGCCAGGCGTGGTTGCGCAACGCATAGGCGTACAGGAACAACTGTGAGATACCCGTTTTCTTGACGCGCACCGGCTCACCGGTCGACCCCGACGTCTGGAGCTCACCCACTTTTCCTTGATCTTTGGGCACGCTCTTGCAAAAGAAATCATCGCCCGCAGCCTGTAGGTCCTGTCGGCTCAGCAGCGGCAGCATGCTCAAAGCAGCTGGCGACTGGAACTCCTCCAGTTTGGTACCCGTCTCGGCGAAGCGCTTGGCGTAGTAGGGCGAATGGCGGACCGCGAACTGCAACAGCGTTCTGAACTGTCGCCATTGTCGCGCTTCCAATTCGTTGCGAGGCAACCACTGGGTCTCGGCAAGCTCCGCCGACAACGCGGCAATCTCTGCCGCCAGGCCGAGCCGGACAGCTGGCCAGGCGCGTGAGCTGGTGGTCGATCGCTTGCTGCCTTTGATGTCGCGTTCCTCAGTTTGTCTGTTTGGCTCTGGTCGCAATAGTAGCTTCAAATCGAGCGGGTTCGTCGAGGTACCTGATCCGATATGATTGTTGGTCAGTGGAACATCGAGTCTTGTAAGCACCCACATGGATGAGAAGAGCATCGCCGCGTGTCGGCGGCTGGCGGAACAACACTGCAATACAGGCGACCATGGCTGCCGTTGGTATCACGGGAGCTGGCATTTGCTCAAGTCGCTGGGCGTTGTTTCGACCTCCGCTATGCATGAAAAAAGCATTACGCGATTGCTCAAATCAGCCATCGGCGATCAGGCGGCACCGACAATCCTGCTGACGGGCTCCACCGATGAAACGTTGTTGGGTATCGCACGGAGGGTGTGTGTAGCGATTGGGGTCGACGCAGAGATCACTGTGCTCGATGTATGCCGCACGCCTCTGGCGTTCATGGAGGCCTATGCGAATCGGAATCAGATGGATCTCAAGACGATTCAGGCAGACATTCTGGAGTTTGATCCGTCAGAAACCTTCGACGTTGTTCTGACCCACGCCTTCATGGGATATTTCGACGATCTGAGAAGGCAACGTCTGGTCGCGCGCTGGCACACCTTACTTGCCGATCAGGGTAAAGTCGTCACCATTCAACGCGTAAGACCGGCTGATTCCCCATCGATCGTCAGATTCTCTTGCCTGGAGGCGTCAGATTTTGTTGCGGCCGCGGTGTGTGCAGCCGAACGGCATGGTATCTCGCAGGGTCCCGACCTGATGCGCGTGGAAGAGGCCGCCAGCCAATTTTCTCAGCGTTTCTTTTCCCATGCGATCAGATCGAAATCGTCGTTTGAACGGTTGTTTCTTGATGCTGGAATGGTTTTCAACTGCCTGGACTACCGGTCGTCCGGACAACGGGAAAATCTGTCGGGGCCATCCGTACCTTCGGGCGGCGAGTACGCTCATGTCGTTGCCAGGAAAGCATGAGAGATAGATTGTGAGCAGCAAGCCGGCGAGCATTAGCGAGGGACTTGCCCACCTGATTCAGGCGAATGAACCCTTCTGGGGCGGCGAGGCAGAGATTATCCGCAGCTACTGGGACTCGCCGATGAGAACCACGGAGACCGACGAAAAGTGGCTCATCCATCAGATATACAAAGAATATTGGGATGGTATTTTGCCGCCGTTGGCGGCGTTCCAAGAGCAACTGCCACATGCCAGCGTCCACAGCGGGCGCTCGAAGCTCCTGGAAGTGGTGGAGGTTCTCTATGAAGAGACCCAACACTTCTCAATGTTCGCCAACCTGTACTTCGTGCTCGCAGGCGCTGACTACGCGCTATCGCCAGAAGAGCTGAAGGCGCGTGGAGCATGGCAGGAGAATGACGACCTGATGGACCTGCGGAAAATCCACAAGGCCGAATCTCTCGAGTTGGGACGGCGCGCCTATCAGCTTACCGAGGGTGGGTACTGCGCCTTGTTTACAGAAGGCATGAAACTGGCGGGGCGTGACGCCTTTGGGGATGCTGTGGCGGACGTTTGTGGTCGCATTTACGAGGACGAGTTCAACCATATGCTACTCGGCATCATCGAGCCGGCCGATTCACAGCTGTCCGCGTCAGACTGGGAGACCCTGACGCGATACACCGTGACGCAAATGAAGATGCGTATTCGCATGCGCAATGCTCAGTTCAGTCGTCCGGTGTCTGATAACCGGTTGGATGAGCTGCTTGCCGGAATGGCGCAGCCCGTCAAGTTCGACCTCGAACGCGCCGCGCATCTGATGCACAGTGCGGCCACCGCGGTGGTTGATCATCCTGGGAACCTGGCCTGCTGATATTCATGTGCTGGTGTGACGACGCGACGTTCGTTTCCGCTAGACTGAGACCCGGGTAGTGGTGGGTTAGTGTTCCAGTGCAAATCAGAAACGTGCTTGTCATCGTTGATAAGCCCAAGGAAGATCAGATCGCGCTGCGGCGTTCGCTCGCTCTACGGACGGATTTCGGTGCGCACCTGCATCTGGTTGGTTTTACTTACCATCCGATGTACGAACAACTCGACGCCTTCGAAACGGATCAACGCCGGGCGCTTAAACGAGAGCTGATGCGGGCGCGGGCCGAGCGGCTGCGCGGCCAGGTGCTGGATGCTGGCGCGGCCGATGCTGATGTCAAGCTGCAGACGGTATGGGCCAAGGACATTTCCGCCTGGGTTGCTCGGACGGCCGCCAGGAAGGACTTCGATCTAGTGGTGAAGTCCGTGCACCGAGCGGGCTCGCCACAGCGCACACTCACGGATTGGCGTCTACTGCGCGACTGCCCGGTGCCGGTGCTGCTCACGGTCCGCAGACGTTGGTCAAAAAAGCCCATCATCCTTGCGACCCTGGATCTCAACCGGCACGACCGTGCCCATGAGACACTGAATCGGAAAGTCCTCGATGCGGCGGCTGAAATGGCACGGGCTCACACGGGCGTGGTGCATTGTGTGTATGCAATTGAAGTGTCGCGGGTGCTCGCCGACCTCGACATCATCAATCCTCGTAAAGTGGCCAAGGAAGCGCGCGAGCGAAGCTCCGGCGTCCTGAAATCGCTGGTTGCGCCTTATAAAATCCCCGCGTCGCGCATCCACATGCCGATCGGAAAAGTGGGTCGAGTGGTCAATGGCACCGCGAAGAAGATCAACGCAGACCTTCTTGTGGTGGGCACCACCGCTCGCAAAGGCTTGAAGGGGTTGGTCATTGGCAACTCCGCTGAACGGGTGCTGACGAATTCGACCCGCGACATCCTGGCGCTGAAGCCGTGATGTCGGGCACACCCGATGCCAGTCTTCCGATCATCGTCGGAGTAGGTCAGAGCGTCGTTCGAGAGCTGACTCGCGCCGTAGAAGACCTGCCTGCACCGATCTTCCTGGCGACGCAAGCGTGCCGACAGGCGTTGACCGACACGGGCGTCGCCGGCATCGCGGCGCACGTTGATACCCTGGCATTCGTGCGGCTCATCAGTGATTCCATCCCCAGCAGACCCTCGCCGATCGGTCGTTGCGACAATCTGCCGCGCGCCGTAGCCCAACGCATCGGTGCAAACCCCGTGTTGGCGATCTACAGCATCGTCGGCGGCCAGACGCCGCAGCAACTGGTGAATGAAGCGGCCGCTCGGATCGCGAAGGGGGATGCCAGCATGGTGCTGCTGACCGGCGCCGAGGCGATCGGCACCATGAGGTACGCGCAGCGCAACGATCTACCGCTGGACTGGACCGAACATGCCGACGGCGATCTGGAGGATCGCGGCGTTGGCCCCGAGCTGGTCAGCGCGTACGAGATTGCCAACGGCATGGGGTTTGCGCCGCAGGTTTACGGTGCTTTCGAGAACGCCTGGCGCCACACGCACAGTTTAAGCAAGGCCGAGAATCGACGCCGGATGAGCGAATTGTTCGCGCCCTTTTCGGAGGTCGCGGCAAACCACCCATACGCGCAGTTCCCAGCCGTTCGGGATGCTGACTATCTGGCCACGCCGTCACACAGCAACTACATCGTCGCCGAACCTTATCTGAAGTGGCACGTCGCCCAGGATGCCGTCAATCAGGGGGCCGCACTGATTCTGACCAGCGTCGGCAAGGCGCGTGAGTTGGGGATTGCCGAAGAGCGTTGGGTGTACCCCTGGGCGGGCGCAGACGGGACGGACAAACTGGTCTCGGTACGCGAACGCCTGGATGCATCGACGGCGATGGCGGCGGTGCTGCGTCACACACTTGCCGGTGGCGACGTTTCGATAGCCGAGGTCGATTACCTGGATTTATACAGCTGCTTCCCGTGCGCGGTGCAATTCGCTTGCGACGCGTTGGATATCGATCCGTTCGGCCGCCAACTGACCCAGACCGGTGGCCTGCCATTCTTTGGCGGGGCCGGCAACAACTACAGCATGCATGCGATTGCCTCATTGGTCGATACGCTGCGTGAGGATCCCGGCGCGCTTGGATTAATTCTGGCTAACGGTGGATTCGCATCGAAAGAAAGTGCGGGGCTCTACTCGACGCGACCGAACGAGAACTGGCAGCCGGTGGATAATACGCCGGTGCGGGCCGAGATCGATGCCGCTCCCGAGGTGGCCGTGGTCGATGCGGCCGCCGGGGGTCGAATCGAGGCCTACAGCGTCGTGTACAACAAGACGGTGCCACTCATCGGCTACGTATTCTGCCGAACCGAGGACGGCGGACGCTTCATGGCCCGTTCGGTGACCGGCGACGAGGAGACCCTGAAGGTATTGATCGAAGAGGACCCGATGGGTGAGTTCATCACGCCGGTGGTCACGCCGAAACGGAACGAGCTGTGCTTAAGCTGAACCTCCGGCACGTGTTCGCGCTCGCGCTGGCGTTGGTGTCTCTGGGCGCCCAGGCACAGCTGCGTGAACGTGGCACCTCGGAACCGGTCGGCTGGGAGCTTGCGCCCTTTGCCGGATTCCGGTTTGGCGGCGACTTCAGTGTTGCCACCGAGGCAGAGCTCAATGCTCAAGTCGACGGCAGTGTCGACGTCGACAATGCCCCTGCCTACGGTTTCGTGCTGGAATTTCCTAGCGGCCATCAGACCCAATGGCAGATCATGTATTCCCATCAATCCACCGAGTTCGACCTTCAGACCCCGGAACTCGCCATTACCCACGCCGACATCGACATCGATTATCTGCACTTCGGCGGTACGTTCGTGATGGACGGCGACCGAGTGCGGCCCTACGTCGGTGTTGGTTTCGGCGTGAGCCAGTTCCGCCCCGATGCCGATGGCTTCGATGATGAAACCGAGTTCAGCATTGGGTTCATGGGTGGCTACAAGATGCGCATAACCAAGCGATTCGGGCTACGCCTCGATTTTCGCGCGCTGGGGACGGTGGTCGACTCGGACAGCCGCATCTTCTGCAGCGGCGGATGCATCGTGCGCTGGAACGGCAGCATGTTCTGGCAGTATGAGGCAACCCTGGGGTTGAACTTCTACCTTTGACACCTTCGCGCTTCTGAGAGGAGTTCAATCGACGAGTCGGCGCAGGCGATCGAGTTCTGCGCGCAGGCGAGCCAGTTCATCCAACAGGTCCAGGGCCAACGTGGCGCCCGCGGTGTTAATGCGTAGGTCGCGGCGCAATCGCAAGGCGCGCAGCAGACGCGCGGTGGCCTGTTCGTCGAAGCGCCACTCGCTGGGGTTGTCGCCCGCCGGCTCCACCAGACCATGCTCGACCAGCGCGACGAGATGCCGTTGGCGGATGCCGACGCTGTGGCTCAGCTCGACCAGTGTCAGGTACCTGCGTCGTGGCGTCGTTGAGCGGCTCATAGTGCACCCTCCAGGTGGGCGCGGGGGTCGAAGTTCATGCGTTCCGCCATCTCGCGATAGAGTTTTTTGTCCGTCTCGGTGTCAGCGGGCGGCAGGACGACATTGAGTACTGCGTACTGATCGCCAGGCGGCGAGCCGGGCAGCCCTCGACCTTTCAGGCGCAAGTGCTGACCCGTCTGGGATCCCGCCGGTATCTTCAAGGTCACCGGTCCGCCCAGCGTTGGAACCCGGACCGACGCGCCGAGCGCTGCTTCCCACGGGGCGACCGGCAGCGTGACGTAGATGTCTCGACCGTCGGTAGAGAACATCGGGTGAGGTGCGATCTGGATCTCCAGGTACAGGTCACCGCGGGCGCTCTTGCGAGCGCTACCGTCACCGCTGCCCTGGCCGCGCAGCCGGATGTGCTGACCGTCGATAACTCCCGCAGGAATACTGACCTTCAGACGCCGAGTACCGGGTCCGTCGAATGAGCGCGTTTCGATTTCCGGGCGGTACCCGTGAAACGCCTCTTCGAGGGTGATGGCAATGCGCTGATGGACGTCCCGGGGCGGTGCGGCGTGCGGGTCGTCCCGAACCGTGCCTGGACCTGGCTCCGCGTCGAAGAACGTACGGAAGAAATCACTGAAGGCGGCACTGTCGCCGGCGCTGTGAAATTCGTAATTCCAACCGGGTGGCGCTGCGAAGCCGCCAGCCTGCGGTTGCAGTCGTAGTTCGTCGTACGCGCCGCGCTTTTCGGGGTCCTTCAGCACGTCGTACGCTTCGCCCACTTCTTTGAAACGCGCTTCCGCGTCGGACTCCTGGCTGACGTCTGGATGAAATTTGCGCGCCAGCTTACGGTACGCCCGTTTGATCTGGTCGCCGGACGCATCTTCCGCGACGCCCAGGGTTTTGTAGTAATCGATGAATTCCATGACCACTCTGACACACTGGACCCCGGATCAGGGTCCTCGATAACTAATATCTGGGGTCAGATGGAGGCGTTTTCAATCGAAGAATTGCCGACTGAATGGGACGGGACGTTTAGTTGCCGCCGCCTCCCATGGCGGGCTGCATCGACGCCTGAGCTGTGTCGTACGCGGCATCCTGGTCCGCAAGCCGCGCTTCCCGGTCAAGCTCGCCCCAGGTGATGTAGTCTTCGACGATGAGGTACAGGCAGGGCACCAGGATCAGCGTGATGACCGTGGCGAACAACACGCCGAAGGCCAGCGAAATGGCCATCGGGATGATGAATGCCGTGGTCGGGTCGTCACCGCGGCTCAACATCGGCAGCAGACCGATGAACGTGGTAACTGATGTCAGGATGATCGGCCGGAACCGTACTACCCCCGCGGTCGCCACGGCTTCGACCAGTTCGACTCCTTCGCGACGACGGCGATTGATGTAGTCCACCAGGACCAGGCTGGCGTTCACCACCACCCCGGACAAGGCGATAATGCCGAGCAGCGAGAAGAACATCAGGCCGGTGTCCATGATGTAGTGGCCGAGGATCGCGCCGACCGCCCCGAACGGGATCACGCTCATGATCACCAACGGCTGAATGTACGAGCGCAGCGGCACCGCCAGTAACGTGTAGATGATCACCAGCGCGAGCACTGCTCCGAGTCCCAGGCTTGCCATTGCCGTCGCCCGTTCTTCCTGCTCACCGGCGAGTCCTATTGAAATGTCAGGATAGTGCCGCAGTATTTCGGGGATCGACTCGTTCAACATGCTGGCGATCACCGATTCGGGCCGTGCGATCGTCCGGTCGATGTCGGCGGTCACGTTGATGACACGGCGACCATCGAGGCGGTTGATGGCTGAGAATCCGCGGCCCAGTTCGAAGGTGGCGACGCTGGTGAAGGGTACTTCCGTACCATCGGCGGTGCGGATACGCATGTCCTCCAGGTTGCCGATGGAACGTCGTTCGTCTTCGGGAAAACGTACCATCACCCGGACGTCGTCCTGGCCGCGTTGAATGCGTTGTGCTTCTACCCCGTAGAATGCCGCACGGGTCTGTCGCGCCAGGTCGTTCAGGGCCACGCCCCAGTTGAGAGCCTCGGGCAGTAACGAGAGTTTGATCTCCTGTTTGCCGGCGCGGAACGAATCGGAAATGTCGAACACGCCGTCGTAGCGGCTGAGTTCCGCGCGCACCTCGGCCGCTGCCTCGCGCAACTGATCGATGTCGCGGCCGGCGAGTTGAAAGTCCAGCGCATTGCCGGCGGTGAACGAGTCGGAAGAGTAACTGAGTTTGACGGCGTCCGGAATGGCACCGACGATCTCGCGCCAGCGATCGCCCACGTCGCGCGATGCGAGCATGCCGCGCTGATTCGCTGGGATCAGCTCCATCGCAACGTCGGCGTAGTTGCTGCGTCCGGGTTGAGGCAGGCGCGGCGGACCCGGCCCCCGGTCGAGGTGTGTTCCGATGCTGGTCAGGATGGCTTTTACCCGGCTCGGCTGCCCGTCTGCGAGCCCGGCGTCGAGTTCCGCGCGGAGTTGTTCGGCGCCTGCCTCGATCAGCTTGACCGCTTCCGTGGTGGTTTCGATGGAGGTTCCTGCGGGCATCTCCAGGGTGGCGAAGACGATGTCGCCCTCCACGGGCGGGAAGAAGCTGAACACGATACGACCGCTGCCAATCATGCCCATGACGAGGATCAGCACCGCCACGCCGGTGGCGGTTGTCAGGTAACGCCATGCCAGCGCCTTCTGCAGGAACGGGCGATAGACCTGACTGGCGAAGTCGCCCATCGCCCCGGACAGCGAATCCTGTAGGCGCGTCCACGCCTTGCCGATGGTGGCATGACTGGTCTCGTGGTTGCGGTGTGCCAAATGGGCCGGCAGGATCAATTGCGATTCAATGATGCTGAAGACCAGCGAGATAATGACTATCCAGCCGATCGTGCCGAACACGTCGGCCATCCGGCCGCTGGAGATGATCAGCGGCAGGAAGGCGGCCATGGTAGTGAGCACCCCGAAGATCACGGGGGTGGAAACTTCCCAGGTGCCGTCGATTGCGGCGCGAATGGGCGGCTTGCCCATTATCTCATGCGCGTATACGCGCTCGCCGACCACGATGGCATCGTCGACGATGATCCCCAGCACCAGGATGAACGCCATGATCGCCAGCATGCTGATCTCGATGTCGAAATAGGGGAACATTGCGACGGTGCCGAGCATGGCGATGGGGATGCCTGCGGCGACCCACATGGCCAGACGAAAGCGCAGGAACATCGACAGGATCAGCATCACCAGCACCAGGCCGCCGGCTCCCGTTGCGAGCAGGCTGGAGATCCGGTCGCGCAGGATCTTCGATTCGTCCTGCCAGATGTCCAGCTGGATGGCCTGGGGCAGGGTCGGAACCAGCCGGTCGACATAGGCCTTGACCGTGTCCGATATGCCGATGATGTCTTCTTTACCGATGCGCGAGACCTTCACCACGACCGCCGGCACGCCGTCGTAGCGCGCGGCGAGATCGCCCTCTTCAAACCCGTCGATCACGGTTGCGATCTCACGGAGCAGCACCTTGGCACCGCCGTCGGAACCCGTCAGCACGACAATGTCTTCGAATTCCCTGCCGGTATACGCCTGGCCCTTGGTGCGCAGCAGTATCTCGCCGCCCGACGTCTTGATATTGCCGCCGGGCATGTCCAGGGAGGTGCGCCGAATGATGTCGGCGACGCGCTCCAGCGTGAGTCCGTGGCGGCGCAGTGTGGTCTCGGAAACTTCGATTGAAATCTCGTACGGTCTTACGTACGACAGGGACACCTGGGACACGCCGGGCAGCGCGGACACTTCGTCACGCACCCGCGTACCGATCTCTTTCAGGGTGCGTTCGTCGACGTCGCCGAACAGCACCAGATCCATGACGCCGTGTCGAATTGCCAGCTTCGAGACGATCGGTTTTTCAGTTTCCCGAGGAAACGTGTTGATCGCGTCGATCTTCGACTTGATCTCGTTCAGTGCCTGGATCGGGATAGCGTCCTCGGTCAGTTCGATGATGACGTTGCACTGACCTTCCGTGGCTGAGCTGCGGATTTTCTTAATGCCTTCGGTACCCTCCACCGCCTCTTCGATGCGCACGCAGACACCTTGTTCGACTTCCTCCGGGGCGGCGCCGAGGTAGGGTACGTTCACCATCACTACGTCAGGATCGATGTTGGGGAAGGTCTGCTGGTGGACCGTGAACAGCGCCAGCACGCCGGCCATCACCAGGATGAACATCAACAGGTTGGCAGCGACAGAATTCCTGGCGAACCAGGCAATGGCACGATGCACGAATCAGTCCTCAGGCTTTAGCTGCCGACGATGGCGCCGGTAGGGCCGACCGGGTCCACCAGCATGCCGTCAATGGCCGTCTGGATCGGTGAAATGCAAACGCGTTCGCCTGCTTCGAGTCCGGATTGAATGAGCACTTCGTCGCGGTAGAGACGAAGTGGGGTGACGTCGCGGAAGCGCAGTTTGTTCTCGTGATCGACAATGAGCACCTGATTGCCGGTACGCAGCGCATTGCGTGGCAGGACGATGATGTCCTCGGCGAGTGCCCCGACGATCGCGGCCTCGACGTACAAGCCCACGGCGAGCGGTGTTTCCTGCGCAGAGTTGTCGATGCGAGCGATCACGTGGACCATTCGGCTCTTCATGTCGATCTCCGCTTCGGTGCGGACGATTTCGCCATGCCAGGTGTACTTGCGCCCAGCGTAATTCGCTGACAGTTCCACGCGAGGGCGTGCATCGGGCGGAAACTGGCCATGCACGCCTATCGGCACGTCCAGAAACGCGAGCTGTCGGTCCGCCAGAGGCAGTCGTACCTCGATGAAATCGGTGGCGTAGATCGTCGCAATGCTGGCACCGCGGCTGACGAACTGGCCGATGTCGACCTGTTCAGTGCGCACCAATCCCGTGAACGGCGCGACGATCTTGGTTCGCGTGAGGTCGCGCTGGGCTTGCTCGAGCGCGACGCGACTGTCGTTTCGCGCGGCTTCTGCGACCCTGAAGCTGCGCAGCGTGTTTTCCATCAGTGAGCGACTCACCAACTGCCGGCTTTCTAGTTCCTTGTGGCGCTGAAACTCGTAGCGCGCGTGCGCATACTCGGCATCGGCGCGCGTGAGCGTGGAGCGGGCACGGTCGACGGTGTTCCGGTAGTCCTCTGCGTCCAGTTCCAGCAGAACATCGCCTTGTTCGAAGTAGCCGCCCGGCACGAGGCTGGGTGACTTCCGCACGACCCGTCCGGAAACCTCGGGAATCAGATTGCTTTCAGTGCTGGGTTCCGCAGTGCCTTGGGAATGTACCATGAGTTGCATCGGCGCCGGGGTAACTTCCAGCGTGCGAACGGTGGTCGGAACCGGTTGGGACGACGAAGGCATCAGTTGCGGAGAAGTCGCGAGCAGCGTGACCGCGCCGAGCACCGAGATCAGTACCACGGTGGCGGGGATGATGAACTTGCGCATCATGGTGCGGCCCTCGGTTCGCCGTTGGCTTGACCGTTGGCTGCATGCGCATCGCGCAGCGCTGCCAGGACGATGTCCCGGTTCAGTTCGAAGCTGGCTTTGATGGTGGCAGCGACCGCTTCGGCGTCGCGATTCTCCAGCGCTTGGTCCATCTGCTGCAGATAAGTGTCATGGTCCCGGGATATCGGGTGCAGGATATCGTTGGCGTTCGGGTTTTTCCCGAACACTGAAATGTGCAACGAACGGCTGATTAGAATGAGTACCAGATTGCCGCTCATACGCATGAACTGTCGGAACAGCTGGAGGCGGGTGTCCACCAGGGCTTGTTGGTCGAGATCGGCGTTCTGCAGCCGACGAATCAGCGTTTGGGCCTGAGCGATCTCCTGATCGCTCGCGCGCGCCACCGCACCTCGCACCGCGACACTCATCAGCGCACCCATGACCTCCATCATCTGCTCGACCAGTTCGACATCGGGAAGGTCGTTCAAGCTCATCAGGTGGCCCAGCACTTCGAGGCTCGAATCCTCCACCGCCATGACCCGTGCGCCGCCGGGCTGGACGTCTGCCAGCCCCAGTTGCTCGAGCTTCTTGATGGCTTCACGAACAGCGCCGCGACTGGCATCGAAGCGGGCCGACAGATCACGTTCGGAGGGTAGCCGATCGCCAGGTTGGTAACGGCCGCGGAGAATCTCCTCGGTGAGCGTTTCGGCAATTTCTTCGTGTCGGGTGGGCACTCGGATCGTCCTTCAGGTGGTCTGACCACTTTGGTCTGACCAATTCTAGGGTATGATTCGAGAATGTCCAGTGATTGTTACCTCTCGTAACAAAAATGACGGGTTCGTCACGCTCTGCAGCGCCTTGTGGAGTCATTGCGGCCAGGCAGGTACCATTCCCGGCATACCGGAGAGCGAACGGAGAACTCGATGTCGACAACACCGCGAATCGACTCAGCAATACCCGGCCAGCCGGCGGATTTCGGCTCGGTCATGAGCCACATTCCCAATACCACCGGGCGGTTCTTCGACCTGTACGCAGAATTCTGGCAGAACGGCGTCATCAACCCGCACCTCAAGGAAATGACCCGGCTGCGCAACGCCCGGGTCACCGACTGCGGATACTGACGCAACGTGCGTTTCGACTCTGCCCGTGCGGCAGGGCTGGAGGAGGGGAAGGTCGAGCGGATCGCGGACGGTTACGAAACCGAATTCACCGAAGCCGAAACCGCAGCGTTGAACCTGACGGATGCCATCATCGGAGATCCGCGTTCGTTGACGGATGCGCACCGCGACGCACTCAAAGCACACTTCAGCGATGCGGAGATTATCGAGCTGACGCTGGGCGTGGGGTTGTTTCTCGCCATGTCCAAGGTGCTCATCAACCTCGGTCTGGAACCCGAAGACATGCCCGTGACCCTCATCCCCACCCCCGGGTCCTGAAGATTTGGACATCCATCAAAGTTTAGGACACCCATCATCTTTCATGGATGCCCAGGTCCTGGCCAAGACCGGGTCAGGCGAAGTCGAGCACCGAGCGGATCACTTCGCCGGCCTGCATCGCCTCGAAGGCATCGTTGACCTCTTCCAGCGGCATGCGCCGGCTGATCATGCTCTCGAGGTCCAGCTTGCCGGTCTTCCACAGGCGTAGCAGCTTCGGCATGAAGGTGCGCACGTTGGCGCCGCCGTACATGGAACCCTTCAGTTCTTTGTCCGCATAAAACAGTTCGAAGGCAGAGAACTGAATCATCTCTTCCATGCGTCCGACGCCAACGATGGTGGCATTGCCGCCTCGACGGGCCGCATCGTAAGTGGCGCGAATGGTCTTGGGGTTGCCGATGCACTCCAGCGCGTAGTCGAAGCCCTCGCCGGCGGTCACCTCCTTCTTGATGCCTTCGAATTCGTCGGGGGTGCACACATGCGTGGCGCCGAAGCGCTTGGCCATCTCCAGTTTGGATTCCACCAGGTCGACCGCGACGATCTCCGCAGCACCCGCGATGCGCGCGCCCTGGATCGCCGAGATTCCGACCCCGCCACAGCCGAATACGACCACAGAACTGCCGGGGGTGACCCCGGCCGAATTGATCGCGGCACCGACCCCTGTGGTCACGCCGCAACCGATCAGCGAGACGATGTCCAATGGGATGTCGTCGTCGACTTTGATCGTGGCCGCGACGGGCACGATCATTGCTTCGGCGAACGTACCGCAACCGGCGAAACCCGGCACCGGATTGCCGTCCACCAGGAAGTGCGGGGTCATCATCATCGCGGGTGCCGTTTCGCAGAGGTAGGACTGGCCACGCAGGCACGCGTTGCACTTCGAGCAGGCGGGCACGAACGATACGATCACGTGATCGCCGACCTTCACGTCGGTGACGCCGTCGCCGACTTCCTGAATGATGCCGGCCCCTTCGTGGCCGAGAACGCAAGGTATGCCGCTCGGGATCGTGCCGTTCTGCGCTGAAACGTCCGAGTGGCAGACACCGCTCGACACGATCTTGACGTGAACTTCGCCCGGCCCCAAGTCGACCAGTTCGATGTCGTCGCGGATCACCAGGTCCGTATTGAGGGCGGTGAGAAGGGCTGCCTTCATGAGCTTGGTACTCCCGGGATATTCGCTTCAGTGTACACGCTCTCCCCTCGAGCACGCATGAAGAACACGAACAGGATGATGAGATTGATCAGCCCGGCCGCACTCGCGAACGCGAACGCATCGACGTAGCTGCCGGTGTTGTCGAAGAACACCCCGCCCAGGTAACCGCCCAGCGCCATGCCCAGCCAGCCAAAGAACGACGTGATACCCATGGCGCGGGCACCGAACGAGGGACTGACCATCATTCGCGTACAGACCAGAATGGATGACATCACCCCGGAGTACGTGAACCCGAAGGCGATTGCCAGCAGGTAAAACCCGCCGAGGTCATTGAGGTGCGGAAACCAGAGCACGAACACCGTCTGGCCCAACGACATGGTCATGTACGCGGGAATCGGTCCGATCAGGTCACCCAGCTTGCCGCCGGCAACCCGTCCGAAGGCGCCGGAGATCATCAGCACCAGCAGCACGCTCGCTCCGACACTCGCTTCTTTGCCTTGATCTGTCAGCAGCGGCACCAGATGCACGATGGGAAACGCCATGCAGATGCAGCAGAAGATAACCGCGCAGCTGACCCACATGATCACTTCGCGCTCCGAGATCCGCAGCGGGTGACTCGGCGGCAAGCTTGAAGTGCGCCCGAAAAGGCGATCGGGCGCCTCCCGAATCAGCAGCGCCGTGGGCAGCGTGATGACGAAATAGGCGATGGCCATCAACTGATAGGCGGTCTGCCAGTCGTACGCGGTGATTGCGAGGCTGGCCAGATAAGGCACCACGCCCTGACCGACGGCGCCCCCGGCCGCGGTGATCCCCAGCGCGAGCCCAGGCTGTCGTTTGAACCAGAACCCGACGCTGGCGAACAGTGGCGAGTACACGGCCGCGCTGCCCAGCGCACCGAACAGAAAGTAGTAGGTGTAGAACTCGGCGAGGCTGGTTTGCCGGCTCATCAGAAACAGGAACGAGCCCATGCTGACTGCACCGAGCAGACCGAACCAGCGGCTGCCGACGCGATCGGCTACATAGCCCCAAAGCACCCCGAAAAATGCTGACGACAGCGCGACGGTGCTGTAACCCAGTGACGTTTCGGCGCGCGTCCAGCCGAATTCCGCCGCCAGCGGCTTCAGGAACACCGACACCGAGCCGAGCACGCCGAAGGCAAGCCCGGACAGGATAAACGTCGCGGCCACCATGACCCAGGCGTAGCGCGGGTCGTGTTCGGATAGCTGGTTGGCGACCTGTTGTGCTGGGGTGTGGCTCATTGTGGGGAGGGAATTCGATCCGCCTCGACGGGGTAGGGTGCGTTCTCTTCAACCTGGCAATACAGGCTCTGGAACAGCCATTCGCCGTCCACACGAACGTATTCTTCGCGGTACCAGCCGACGATCCGGAAATACTGCACCTCTCCGGTTGGCAGGTTGCCGGTGTACAGCATGATCAGGCGCCAGTGACCGGTTGCCGTATCACCGGCGACTTCGATCTGCGGGTTGAGCGCGTTGTGTGCGGAGTTTCGGATTCGGCCGCTGGCGCGCAGCCCACTGAAATAAGCTCTGATCGCGTCGTGACCTTCCGCGCGGATGATTCCCGAGGCTTCCCACACGCCGTCTTCGACGAACAGCGCAGTAAGCGCGTCCGGGTTGTGGTCGTCGTCGCAGTGCGCGCAGTACCGCGCCTTCAGTTTCTTGATCGCCTCGATGTCCTCGAGGATCTGGATGCGTTGTTCCAGCCTATTGGCCATGAAGTTCCCCCTGTGCTCACATGAATCTAGCAAGCCTTCCCCCGGGGAGCCAGTTGCCATATTGCAGTATGCTGCCGGGTCGGGAGACGCACCACGCGAGCATTATGGGAGAAGGCGCTGGCTACGATGTGATTGTCATCGGCGGTGGCGGCGCCGGTATGTGCGCGGCAATCGAGGCCTGCGACGCCGGCGCGCGCGTTGCGTTGCTGGACGCCGATGCGAAGCTCGGTGGATCTACGGCGCTGTCCGGGGGTGTTTACTATGCTGCGGGCACCAGCGTGCAGCGCGAAGCCGGCATCGCCGACGATACCGCGGATGCCATGTTCGAGTACTACATGACGCTCAATCAGTACCGCGTGGAGGCATCGCTGGCGCGGACCCTCTGTGATCATGCGGCCGAAGGCCTGGAGTGGTTGATCGAGCTCGGTGTTTCGTTTCCCGTGGCGGCTTTGTACAGCTCGGGTGTGGAAAGCGTGGCCCGTGGGCATACGGCCGCGGACATGGGTGCTGGCATCGCCGAGGCGCTTGATCGCGAAGTGGCGGCGCGCGACATCGATGTTGCCCTCGACACGCGGGTCGAGGAACTGCTGAGTGACGATTCGGGTCCCGTCGTCGGCGTACGAATCGGCGGCGAGGATGTCAGAAGCGCGGCGGTGGTGCTTGCAACCGGCGGCTTTGGCGCGAATCCCTATCTGTTGAATCGGCATTATCCGGAAGCAGCGGCCCACGGTGACTGGAGTTGGTACATCGGGAATGCGAATTGCATCGGCGATGGGCTTGCATTGGGTGAGTCGGCGGGCGCCGATCTGGTGGGTCACAATCGTGGGCTGCTGCTGACCACGCCCAACTTCAAGAAGGAACTCGAGGTATACGTGCCCGCTTGGCTGGTCTATGTGAATCGCGAGGGACGACGGTTCGTCAATGAGGTGGCCGAATATGCCGTGATGTCCGGCGTCGTAAAGGCTCAGACCGGCGGGTCCTGCTTCGCGATTTTCGACGACGATGCACGTGCCGCTGCCAGACCGGATCCGCGGTACGCCGATGCCTTCGCCGCCGGGATCATCTCGCTGAACTGGGTAACGGAAGAACTGGACGCACAGATCGAAGCCGGCAAGGTCATTCGCGCAGACAGTCTCAATGCGTTGGCGATTCGCTGCGGAATCAGGCCGGGAGCGCTGCTGGCGACTGTCGAAAAGTACAACGACGATGTGGCGGCGGGGCACGATTCGATGTTCTTCAAGCGCGCGGATGAAATGAAGCCGATCCGCAAAGCGCCGTTTCACGCCGTTGAAATCAAGCCCGCGATCGTTTGTCTTACGTCGACCGGGATTCGCATCAACGCGCATACGCAAGCGCTCGACGCGTGCGATCGACCGATTTGCGGTTTGTTCGCGGCGGGCGAAACCACCGGTGGGGTGCTGGGCGAGCGATACATCGGCGGCGGCAACTCCATTGCCAATGCGATTGTGTTCGGCCGGATCGCAGGGCAGCAGGCCGCATTGGAATTCAAACGTAATGATTGAAACTCATCAGCAGAGGGAGCGTTATGGGTAGATACGTCCTGGTAGTGCAGAGCAACGCGGTGGCCGATACGGATGCCGCCTTCAATGATTGGTATGACAACGTGCATCTCGGCGAAGTGCTCGAGCTTGCCGGGTTCGTAGCGGCGGAACGGTTTCAGGTTGAAGGCGATCCGGTCGCGGGTAGCTCGCAACATCGCTACCTTGCACTGTACGAACTGGAGACCGACGATCCCCAGGGCGCGATGGCGGCACTGGGCGCGGCGGCCCAGGGCGGTATGAACATCAGCGACACCCTGGATATGAGTAACGTATCGGCCGTGCTCTACTCGTCACTGGGCGAGCGGGTTACGGCCTGAACCGGAACGGGAGAACGTTAGTTGAGTCTGGAAAATAGGACGGTACTGATCACGGGCGGCGCGTCGGGTCTTGGCCAAGCCATGGCCGAACGCATCGCCGAACTTGGGGGTACGCCGCTGATTGCGGACGTGAACGATGCGGGCGCGCAGGTCGCCGAGCACCTGGGCGGGCGCTTCGCGCACCTGGACGTGACCGACGAGCGGGCCTGGCAGGATGCACTCGATGCGCTCGGGACCCCGGATTATGCACATCTGAATGCCGGCATCATGACGGTTCCGGCGGACGAGACGATGGCGCACGCGGACATCGTCAGCTGCGATCTCGCCAGCTACCGGCGCATCATGGCGGTGAACATCGACGGGGTGGTGCTGGGTATCCGTGCATTGGCGCCGCGCATGCGCGAAGCGGGTGGCGGTGCGATCACGGTGACTGCGTCGATCGCGGGTCTGGTGCCCCTGGCGGCCGATCCCTCCTATTCGATGACCAAACACGCGCTGATCGGTCTGGTGCGCAGCGTGGGCGATGCCTGGGCCGAGTCTTCGCTGCGCATCAATGCGATCTGTCCCGGCGCGGTAGACACCGCAATCGTCCCGGATGAGTTGCGTGTCGCTGGGCTGCCGTTGATGACCCCTGCGCAGATGGCGGTGGAAGCGGTCGATCTCCTGGCCAACGGAGACAACGGTGAGATTCGCGCGCTGATCGCGGATGGTCAGGATGGGGTGCGTTTCGAAGCGCCGGACCTGGGACTCGGCGCGTGAACGATTTAGTTGCACGGATTACCCCGGAGCTTCGCGCGCAGTATGAGCAGGACGGTGTGGTGTTCCTGCCGGGTGCGCTGCATCCGCAATGGCTGCTGCTGATCGAGTTGGGCCTGGAGCGGGTCTTGCAGAACTCAGGACAAATAAAACATCTATTTTACAAAGACTTACCGGGTGAATTTACAGAAACTATTAGGAATTTTGAAGTCACGCCGGAGATTCAGCGGTTGCTGTACGACTCGCCCATCGCCGATGCGATTGGTGCGCTGGTGGAGTCGGACAACCTCTGGCTGTACTCGGACGAGTTCTTCGTGAAAACCGGCGGCGAATGCGAGCGCACGCCCTGGCACCAGGACCTGCCGTATTGGCCGTTGGAGGGCAATCAGATCGCCTCCATGTGGATCTCGCTGGATCCGGTCCCGTCGTCGGAGTGCCTGGAGCTGGTCCGCGGCTCGCATCGCCAGACGCTCTACGATGGTTTCAACCCTGCCGAGGTCGCCACCGATCCAACTCTGCCGTACTACGGCGAGGGCTATCCGCGCCTGCCGGATATCGAAGCGCACCGCGAAGACTGGGATATCGTTTCCTGGGAGATCACGCCGGGTGACGTGGTGCTGTTTCACCCGGCCACGCTGCATGGGGGCGGGCCGACCTCCGCCGGCCGCAAGCGTCGTGCATTGACGGTACGCTGCTACGGTGACGATGTCGTTTATGCCGAACGTCCGTCGACCACACCGACGGTGCCGCTGACCCCGGGATTGTCGCTGGCGCTCAAGCCGGGCGATCCGTTGCGGCACCCCTACTATCCGCGGCTACGGCCGCTGCCCGAACACCAGAGAGTCTGAAGGGAGGAGCGGTCGATGACCGATGAAGAGAAGCTGGAGAAAGGAGTCGCGCTGGCCCAACGTCTTTTCGAAGGGGTGAGCGGTGGCACACGGCTGCCGAAGCGTTTCCGGGACTACACGATGAGCCATCTGTTCGGCGACGTCTGGCAGGGCGACGAATTGGAACTCGAAGAGCGTGAGCTGGTGACCAGCACGATTCTCGTGGCGCTGAACCGAACGGCCGAGCAACGGCTGCACTTCACGGCGGCAAAGAACCTTGGCATTCCGCGCAGTAAAATCGAAGGCATGATCGCACACGTCGCCCACTATGCCGGCTGGCCATGTGCCGTCAGCGCGTTCGGCGTGCTGAACGACGTGTGGCCCGAATGACGTCGAATCCGGCCGACGAACGCATGCATCCGGTCGGTGATGCACCGGCGTGGAGCGAGAGCTACTACTTCAATTTCGTGGATCCGGACAGCGAAATCGCGATGTTCACGCGCATGGGGTTTCGGCCAGGCAACGGTTGGGCCGACGGTCTGCACGCAGTCTATCTGGGGGGCGATCGGGTGGCGTTCACCTACGGTCGCCGGGATATCGGCACGGACCTGAGCGTGTACGACGATGACCTCGCAGCAGGCCAACTGCGATTGACCTGTGTCGAGCCTTTTCAGCACTGGCGCATTGGGTATGACGGGCCGGCGCAGGACATTGCCGATGCCGCAGTGCTGGTGGAACGCCGCAAACTGCGACCGGACGGTTGGTACCGGTCGGTGGACCTATCGATGGAAATTGATTTCCGAGCGATTTCCGGGCCCCACTACGCCTCGGAGGCATCGGAGGCATCGGAGGCCTCCGACACGTCGGGGGGCAAGCGCGGCCATTTCGAGCAAACCGGGTCGGTCAGCGGCGAGATCCGAATCGGGGATGAGTCCTACACGGTCGACGGCTTTGGCGTTCGGGATAAATCCTGGGGTCCCCGGGACTGGGGTTCGGGTTCGGGTGGCACGGGTAAGTCGTCGGGCCCCGCGACCAGCACCCCGGCATCGCCGGCGCCCTTCGTAAAGTGGTTTTCGATGAACTTCGGTGCTGATATGGCGCTGGGTGGAGCGTGCGTGCGCGCGGCTGACGGCGTGATGCGTGGCGCGGGCTGGTTGTACCGCGATGGCGTCACCCAGGACCTGCCGGAGGTCACGATCGAGAGCGATTATCGGCCGGATTCGATCCTACACCGTGCCGTTCGGTTCCACGCCAGGGCTGCGGACGGTGAAACGTTGGCAATTGAAGGCGAGGTGCTGACCGTCTGCCCCACCAAGATCCCCACGCCCGGCGGCGCGACCTTCGTCAACGAAGGTCTGGCCCGATTCCACTGTGCGGGGATGACCGGGTACGGCATCAGTGAGCATTGGCACGCGGTACGCATGGAAGGCTCGAGTAGTGATTGAGGCGGCTGCAGGGGGCACTCTGATCGGGCTCGCGGCGGTCTGGTTGTTTGCGAGTCTGGGCCGGATTGCGGGGATCAGCGGCATTGTCGGTCAGGTGATCGATCGAGGGGTGTCCGTCGACTGGCCCGTGCTGTTCATCGTCGGACTTGGAATCGGCGGATGGTTGGGAGCCGGTCTGTTGGGGGGGCTGGCTGTTTCCCTACCGGATCCCACGGGGTGGGTGTTGCTGGTGGCTGGTGGTGTCCTCGTGGGGTTCGGCACGCGGCTCGGGTCCGGCTGCACCAGCGGCCACGGTGTGTGTGGGATGGCGCGCTTTTCGGGCCGCTCGATCGTCGCCACGCTCACGTTTGTCGCGGTTGGCATGCTGACCGCGACGGTGATCCACTGATGTCTGGGAAGCTGGCCGCGCTGGTTGGCGGCATCGTCTTTGGTCTGGGACTCACGGTTTCCGGCATGACGGAACCGCAGAACATCATTGCCTTTCTGCGTTGGGGCCCAGGGTGGAATCCGGCGTTGATTCTGGTGATGGGGTGCGCGTTTGCGGTGACTGCAGCGGGCTACGCACTGATACGACGGCGTAGCGCTCCGCTGTTCGAATCGTCCTTCCGGCTCCCGCAGAGCACCGCGATCGATGCGCGGCTGTTGGGCGGTGCGGCGCTGTTCGGGGTGGGCTGGGGTCTGGCGGGCTACTGTCCCGGGCCGGCCATCGTCGGCGCGTTCAGCCTGGATCCGCGCGCGGCAGTGTTCTTCGCGGCGTTCCTGACCGGCGCCTTCGGGTATCGATTATTGCAGCGACGCGAAGCGCGTTCGGCACCCCAACTCGCCGACGGCTAGGCGCCTAGTCTTCTCCCTGGTTTTTCAGGTAATTGAACAGTTGCCGGTCGTGACGACTGGTGGCCGACAACCGGCCTTCGCGAATCCAGGGTTGCCAGCGCGGTGCGGCGGCGGCTATTGGCTCGTCGCCCATCACGGTGACCCGTTGAACAATGCGTTCGCCCTCGAAATCGTTGAGCACGAAGTGCTGAGTACAGCGGTTGTCCCACATGCCGATGGTCCCTTCGGTCCACCGGTAGCGGACGGTGAAGCGAGGGTTCTGCACCCAGTGGGTCAGGTAACTCAGTAGCATTTCGCTTTCGGACGCATTCATCTCGACAATCCGCCGGGTGAAGTGCTCGTTCACGTACAGCAGCTTGCGACCGGTCTCGGGGTGTACGCGCACCACCGGATGGATGGTCATCTGATCGGGTCGGTTGTGGGGCAGGGCATCGTGCAGGGCCGTGAGACCTTCGCAGAGATCCTGCATCGGCGGCGACAGCTCGTCATACGCTGCGTGCAGGTTCGTCCACAGTGTGTCGCCACCCACGTCGGGGCATTTCACCATGTGCAGGATCGACATCAGCGCGGGATCGGGACGGAAGGTGATGTCGGTGTGCCATTCGTCGGCGACGCCGCCCCCGCTGGCGACCAGTTCGAACAGTTCGGGGTGTTCGGTAATCGGGTTCTTCAGATGCGGATGGCCTTCCAGCTCACCGAAATGGCGTCCCAGGGCGACGTGTTGATCGACATCGAGACGCTGATCCGGGAAGAACAGCACATGGTGTTCGACCAGCAGCGCCTTGACGCCGTCGATGTCGGGAAGCGTCGGATTGCCGAGATCGATGCCACGCACTTCCGCGCCCAACGCGCCGGCCAATCGGGTGACCTGGCATTGTGTTGTACTCATGGCTCCTCCTGCAAATTCAGGGAACGAATGCTTCGTCGGGCATGAGGGGTGCCAATTCCTCGAGCCGGTTGGCGAAGCTGGGGCGTGACAGTATGCGTTCGGCGTAGCGCGCCACGCCAGGCCAGCGCGCCGTGTCCATCGGTACCCTGGTGATGCGCATGCCCGACAGTTGCGATGCCAGCGCGATGTCCGCAATCGAGAATGCCTCGCCGACCGCGAATTCGCGATCCCCGAGCACGCTTTCGAGATAGTCGAACAGGGGCGGCAGATCCTGATGGTAGGTCTTGCGGGCGCGCTCCAGGTCAGGTTCCTGGCCCATTTGACGGGTAACCATCAGCGTTCGCAGAAAGCCGAAGCCGATGCGCACGGCCAGCAGGGTGTCTGCCCATTCTTCCAGCCACAGGGCGCGGCCGTAGTCGTAGGCATCCGTCGGGTACAGTGCGGGTTCGGGGAACTTTCGCTCCAGGTAACCGCAGATGGCCGATGAGTCAGCGAGGGTCCCGGCCACGCCCTCGCCGGCAATGCTGCGATCTCTAAGCACGGGAATGCGCTTGGCCGGACTCAACTCGAGAAACCACTCCGGTGGATCGAAGATGTTTACCTCTTCGAGCGTCCAGGGCAGGCTCTTCTCGGCGAGAAAGACCAGCACTTTGCGGACGAAAGGCGAGCCCGGGCCGCCGTAGACGACGAGGTCGGTGGTTGTCGAACTGGTCATGGGAGGGTCGAGTCCGCGTATCTAAAGGCTGATTCTAGCGGCTGCCGTAGACCGCGTCTTTGATGTGCTCAAACGCGTCGAGGTTGCGCAGAATTTCGTCGCGATCCTCCCGCCAGATCGTCAGCAGCACCAGGCCGACACCTTCGCGACCCAGGTTGATCAAGCCGTCGGGATCGGTCGTGCAACCCGGGTCGCGGCCCGCCGCTTCGAAGCGAGCTTGCAGCGGTGCCAGTCGATCCGCGATGGAGGTTCGGCCGGTGATCGGCATCCAGCCATCGGCGTACCGGGCGATGGCATCGAACAGCACCGGCCCATGGCCGCCGCCCATGACGATCGGCAATCCTCGGGATCGAGATGGTTTGGGGTAGGCCCAGGAGGGTTTCAGCTGGACGAACCCGCCCTTGTAGGTTGCTTCGTGTGCGGTCCACAGCGCGCGCATCGTTTGGATGTACTCCGCTGGCGACGGCGCCGAAAGTCGAGCCCGTGATGCTCGGCCTGCGCGACGTTCCAGCCAAACCCGACGCCCATGACCACCCGCCCGCCGTTGAGGTGATCCAGGGTGGCGAACTGCTTTGCGAGCCAGATGGGATCGTGTTGGGCGACCAGGGTGACGGAGGTGCCAGGGCGTGGCCCGCGAGGCCGGAATGTGGCTGTGTTCGGGCAGATAAAGCGATGCGAAGCCCCGTGCTTCGATTCGGTGGCCAATTCGGTGGGATGAATGCAGCGGTCGGTGCTGAACATCGAAATGCCGATGGCAGGCAGATCGGTGCTCACACCACGATGCCGTCGCTACGCAGGGTCGTGATGGCGGCCGCCTCGTAACCCAGCTCGGTGAGCACTTCATTGCTGTGCTCGCCGTGCAGCGGTGCGGGGCAGAGACTGACTTCCTGTCCTTCGAAGCGGGCGCCTGGACGCGGCTGAAGCACCCGTCCGGCCGTGGGGTGGATCGTTTCCACCACCGCTGCGCGTACCACTACCTGGGGGTCGTCGGCGACCTGATCGGGGTTCAGCACCGGTGCCGCCGGTACGTCTTCAGCCCGCACCCGTTCCAACACCTCCTCGGCATCGAAGGAGGTGACCATCTCATCCATTGCGTCGTACCAGGCCGGCATGTTGGAGGCCCGTCCGGCCGGGGTAGTGAAACGCTCGTCCCGCGAAAGATCGGGGCGCTCGAGCGCCTTGCAGAACCCCTGCCACTGCGCATCGTTGCCTGCGGTTACGGCCACCCAGCCGTCCCGGCAACGTAGCAATCGGTACGAAGCCAACACGTTGGGACGATGTTCGGCATCCGCGTCCAGCAACGAACAATGCATCATCACGTCTGACCAGTTGAACGAGATGTTGGCCTCCAGCATCGACAGGTCGACGTGTTGACCGACGCCGGTTCGACCGCGTTGCACCAGGGCGGCCGTGACCGCCTGGGCGCCCATCATGGCGGCGACCTTATCGGCGACCATGCCGCGAATCAGGCTGGGCTCGCCGTGGGTCGTTTGTGAACCCGCCCATCCGGACAAGGCCTGGATGATCGGATCGTAGACCGGGTGATTGGCGTAGGGACCGTCGGCGCCGAAACCCGACGACGAGTAATAGATGAGCCGTGGGCAACGCTTGCCGGCTGCATCCGGCGAGAACCCGAGCCGGTCGACGGCCCCAGGTCTGAAGCCCTGCATGAACACGTCAGCGCCTTCGAGCAGGCGCCAGAGGATCTCCTTGCCAGCCGGTTCCTGCAGATTGACCCCGATCGAGCGCTTGCCGCCGTTGACGTTGATGAACCAGGCACTGATGCCGTTTTTCTGGCTGCCGTAGAAGCGCAGTTCGTCGCCCCGGCGGGTGTTTTCGACCTTGATCACGCTCGCGCCCTGGCCGGCGAGCACATACGCCGCTGCGGGTACGGCGATCATCTGGCCCAGTTCGATGACGCGGATTCCTTCGAGCGGTCCGGACATGTCGATCTCCCACTGATCGATCAGATTCTACCGCCATGCGGGTTGCGGTAGAATCCATCATGGGGAGGAATGCTATGCCAGCCGGTGTCAGTCCTGCGATACGCAGGCGCGTCGAGGCGTTGTTGGATCGCAGCAAAGCAAAGTACGTGACCGTAGCCGCGGTGGACCACCATGCACAGTTGCGGGGCCAGGTGATGAACCGCAGCGCTTTTTCGTCCTGTCTGTCCGGGGGGGTTCCATTTCTCCCGGAGGTGCTGATGGGCCTGGACGTCGGCGATGAGATCTTCCGGGTCGAAGGATTTCTCGATGCGGACATGGCATTCGCGGATCAGGCGTCCCGGGTGGTCGTCGAATCGCCCCGGCGCCTGCCGTTCTATCCGGACCACGCGAATTACTTCTTTTTTGCGGAGTGCCCACCGGAAAACACCGGCCACGGATACGATCCGCGGGTGTTGTATCGAACCGCCGAAGCGCGACTGGATGCGCTGGGGCTGACGCCGGTCCAAGGCGTTGAGTACGAGTACCGCATCTATCGGGAAACGGCCCACAGTGCGGTCGCCAAACAGTTCGAGCATCTGATTCCGCACACCGCGATCTCCGGCTACATGAACGTGCTTCAGCAGGGCAACAGCTCGGATTACCTGTTCGGATTGCTCGAGGCCTGCGAGACCCTGGACGTGCCGATTGCGGGTCTTCACTACGAGCATGGGCTGGGCATGCTGGAGGTCGCGCTGGGACCGCAGCGATCGATCGTCGCTGCGGACAACGCGGTGTTGTTCAAGACGTTCGCCAAGATCTACGCGAGCCGCCAGGAAACCCTTGCCTCGTTCATGGCAAAACCCAACGCCGAAGAAGATGGGGGCTGCATGCACACCCATGTGTCGTTGCTGAACCGCAGCGGACGCAACGCGTTTTATGCAGCGCGCGAACCTCATTGCATGAGCGCGACGATGCGCCACTTCATCGCCGGGGTGCAGCAACTGTTGCCGGACGCGTTGCTCATGGTCGCACCCCACGTCAATTCCATGCGGCGCTTCGTGGTCGACCACTTTGCGCCGGTGGCGGCCACCTGGGGTATTCAGAATCGGACCGCGGCGATCCGCGTCGTTCCCGGCAGCCGGACCGGTCAGCGGATCGAATTTCGTCCAGCGGGCGCGGATGCCAATCCATACCTCGTGATGGCGTTCGTGCTGAGCGCCGGGGCGTGGGGGATCGAACGCAAGCTGGAACCGGGTCCGATCGAGGAAGGCAACACCGGGATGCGGCTGAAGCGCATGCCGAAGCGGTTGCGATTCCCTGCCACGTTCCAGGAGGCGATCGAGCGATTCCAGGGTGCGAAGATCACCCGGGAGCTGTTCGGCGACGACTTCGTCGACTCGTACGCGGGCGCGCGACAGGCGCAGCTCGATGTGCTGAAGGTGCATCGGGGCGGGGCGGCCTGGCGGGCGGAACGGGCGCGTTTTCTGATCGGCGCGTGAGGCTGTCGATTCAGGAGCGTTACGTTTGTCTTCAGGGAAGTAGCATCCGATCGAAGCCACGACAAAGGAGCACCAGACATGCAATATCTACTGTTGATCTATGGCCAGGAAAGCGACGATGTGCCACCGGGCACGCCGGAATTCGGCGAGATGATGGCCGGCTATCAGGCATTTGGTGAAGAGATGACGCGCAACGGCTCGATGCAGGGTGGCAATGCGCTGCAGGCGGTGGCCACGGCGACCACCGTACGGGTACGGGGCGATCAGATCGAAACCACCGACGGCCCCTTCGCCGAAACCAAGGAGCAACTGGGCGGGTACTATCTGCTGGATTGCGCTGATCTGGACCAGGCGCTGGCGGCCGCGGCTAAGATTCCGGGGGCCAAGACCGGGTGCATCGAGGTGCGTCCGATTCAGACCTTCGACTGACGGGAGGGCTGTCGCCGCGCCGTCGAACTTGGACATCCATCGTCCCCGGGCGGTGGTTGCTGCGACCGTTCGGGAACACTGGGGCCGCTTGCTGGCGAGCCTCATCGGGCAGCTGCGTGATTTCGATCTGGCGGAAGACTCCCTCCAGGATGCGCTGGAGCAGGCGCTGCGCCATTGGCCAACCCGTGGCATCCCGGATCACCCGGACGCGTGGCTGCTGACCACGGCGCGTCGCCGAGCGATCAACCAGCTCAAGCGACGCGCCAACTTTTCACAAAAACGCGCGCAACTGGAGGTGCTTGCGCGGTTGCAAGCGGAAACCGCCGACACGATGGATGAACCGATTGCCGATGAACGGCTGCGCCTGATATTCACGTGCTGTCATCCCGCGCTCGGGTTGCCGGCGCGGGTAGCGCTGACGCTGCGCACCGTGGGCGGCTTGAGTACCGCGGAGATCGCGCGGGCCTTCATGGTTGCGGAGCCCACCATGGCCCAACGTCTGGTGCGGGCCAAGCGGAAGATCAGCGCGGCCGCGATTCCATATCGAGTACCGCCGGTCGAGTTGTGGGCCGAACGCCTCGACGCGGTGCTGTACGTCGTCTATTTCATCTTCAATGAAGGCTACGCGGCCAGCGGAGCATCGAAACTCGTTCGTGCCGACCTGTCGGCGGAAGCCATTCGGCTGGGCCGGCTGCTCGTCGCGCTGGCGCCCGATGAACCGGAAGCCGCGGGACTGCTTGCGTTGATGCTGTTTCACGACTCCCGGAGGAACGCGCGGATTGGCGACGATGGGGCGTTGATCACGCTGGAGGATCAGGATCGAGGGTTGTGGAATTGCGCGCAGATCGCGGCGGCCGAGCAGTTGCTCCGCGGTGCGTTGAACCGGCCTCCGGCCGGCCCGTATCGGTTGCAAGCGGCCATCAGTGGCGTTCATGCGCATGCCGAATCCTTTGCCGAAACCGATTGGAACGAGATCGTGGCACTCTACCGCCTGCTTGGGGCGCAGCGGCCGTCCCCGGTCGTTGAGCTCAATGCGGCGGTTGCACAATCGTTTGCGCACGGGGTCGATGAGGGATTAGCGACCATCAAGGGGTTGGGTCGCGACGGTGCGTTGGACGGTTATCAACCGTTTCACGCGGCGCGCGCCGACCTGCTCCGCCGCGCAGGGCGCGCAGAGGAGGCGCGCGAGTGTTACCTCCGGGCGATCGCGCTGACGGACAACCCCACTGAGCAGCGCTTTCTGGAGACCCGGCTTCGGGAAATGCAGTAGCAGCGCCTTGTAGCTTTGCTGCCCGGTTCACGGCCGTAACTTGACCGAACTCACAAACCTCGGGCCCCGAGTTCGTCACACTTGACCGTTCAATTTGTTCGGCAAAGGGGCCTCAAGGGATGGAGGTGGAAGTACTATGATGCTTGGAGAGTTATTCGTGATCGGCGATAGCCCGGTGTTCAGCGTCCTGATCTGGGGCGCCCTGTTCATCACCTTTCTCTACCTCTCGCGCGCGCCTGCGCGGCGCTTGATTCTGTCGCTCTCACGACTGGGGTATCAGGCGCTGCGACTGGGAGCCGCGGCGACCGTCCAGGCCGGGAAGCGGCTCGAGGCACGCAACCGTGAGGTGCTGCTGGCGAGCGGTCGCGAGGCCAAAGAACGCATCATCGAGCGGGAGTTCGAACGCATCGGGGCAACTGTGGAGCGGGATCTGTCCCGCTACCCGGAGATCCAACGCACGCTCGCCGAATCGATTCAACGCATCGAGGATGACCATCAACAGACCAGCGACGTGCCGCCCGAGGTGCCGGGTTGGACGAAGGCGGTAGAAGCGATCGCCAAGGTTCCGGCTAAAGCGGATCCGTCCGTACGCCAGGTGCTGGAGGCGATCCACGGCGCGGTGCGCAAGGCGCAGCAACAGTCGTTGCGCGCCTACCGCGAATCCAGCCGAGAACGACATCGGCTGCTGAGTCGAATGATGCCCGAATGGCGCCGTATCCAGAACACGCTCGGCGAGATGCTCAAGGCAGTCACCAGCTTGCTGGAGCGCTCCCGATCCATCGATCGGCACATGCTCGAGTATCGCGACATCGTGCAGGGTACCGACCGGGCGCTGACCTCGCTTTCCGCATCCGCGTTGGTCACTTTTGCGATCTCGGCGCTGGTGATTGGTGTTGCGGTGGGCGGCGCGGTGATCAACTTCTCGCTGATTGCACGGCCGATGGCGGAAATGGTGGGGGGTACCAGTTACATCGGTTCCTTCCAGACTGCAGACATCGCGGCGCTGGTGATCATCATGGTGGAAATCTCCATGGGATTGTTCCTGATGGAGTCGCTGCGGATCACGCGGCTGTTTCCAGTGATCGCTGCACTTCCAGACCGGCTGCGGGTGCGGATGATCTGGATAACGCTGACCATACTCACGCTGCTGGCGAGCGTGGAGGCGGGCCTGGCGTACATGCGCGAGCTGTTGCTTCAGGACGAGCTGGCGACTACCGCGTTGCTGCGAGGCGAGGACGTTGCTGCGCTGGCCGGAGAAACCATGTGGATTACCACGGCGGCGCAGATGGGGATGGGCTTCATCCTGCCGTTTGCGCTGACCTTCGTGGCCATTCCGTTGGAATCGTTCATCCACAGCATACGAACGGTGATCGGTATGTTGTTCGCAGGCATCCTGCGTACGCTGGCAGTGACGATGCGGGTGTTGGGTAACGTCATCCAACAGATCGGCAGATTCCTGATAAACCTGTACGACCTGGTGATCTTTGCTCCGCTCTGGGTCGAATTGAAATGGCGTCAGGCACGCGCGCGGCGTCGGCAGGAGGATCCGCCCGAGAGCGGCTCCTATGCGGCAAATTATGGTGAGGTATCGCTATGAAGCTTAGAAACTATGCGGTCTTGGGGCTGTTCGTGCTTGTGGGTTGTTCGGGAGAACCTGTGAACCGGACAACTGGCGTCTACATGTTGCTGGATACGTCGGGAACCTACGCGGATGAAATCGGCAAGGCGCAGCAGATCATCAGCTACACCCTGGCACAGCTCGAGCCCGGCGATTCGTTTGCGCTCGCGCGCATCGACACGGGCAGCTTCAGTGAGAAGGACATCGTGGCGAAGGTCAGCCTGGATACGCGACCCAGTACATCGAATGCGCAGAAGCGTCAGTTTCTGGCGCGGGTACAGGAGTTCGTCGAATCAGTTCGTCCGTCTCCCTACACCGACATTACCGGTGGATTGCTCCAGGCACTGGAGTACCTCGACGAGAAAGATCCGGGCACAAAGACCATTCTGATCTTTTCCGATCTGAAGGAAGACCTGGAAGAAGGTTATGTACGTGACATTGATGCGCGCTTTGACAACGTCCGGGTCGTGGCCTTGAACGTCACCAAACTGCGCAGCGACAACATCGATCCGCGCCAATACCTGGATCGCCTCGACGCGTGGCGGCAGCGAGTGGAGCAGTCCGGAGGCACTTGGAGGGTGATCAACGACCTGGATAACCTGGAGAAACTGCTGCGCACCTGACCAGCAGTCGTGATTTGTCGGCGCGCGGCATTTTCTTGATCTCGGACTCCCGGATGCAAGCGCTGCTGCGCGTGTGTCCCGCTTCCTGATACACCACCGCTATGGGCTGCCGCCCGCGGAAGTACTTCGCGCCACGGCCTGCACGGTGCTCCGCAAAGCGTCGCTCAACGTCGGTGGTTACGCCGGTGTACAGCGACCCATCATCGGCCCGGATGATGTAGACGGACCAGTCCATGGCGGTAAATTCAACGGTTCAGGTCCGGGGCGTGATGTGCTGGGATTGCCGTCGCTTCCTGCTGACCCACCTTGAGTGCCTCGGCCGCCTGGTCGTGATCGAGGATTTTCGACAGGACAGCCTGGCCGGCCCGATCGAACGGATCGCGATGTTCGATGACGTATTGGCGTGACGCGCGATATGCATCCAGCAGGCCGTTGACTTCGGGGATCACATAGCGTGCCACCAGATCCCAGCTGCGCGCGGTTGCTTCGCGATTTGCCCAGTCGTGGACGAACCCGACCACGGTACCGAAACCACCGGTCAATTCCACGAGCCCGCGGATTGCGGCCACGAGATCATCCGGAGTGCCGATCACCGACGTGCCGCCCACTTCCTGCATCGACTCAACGGCCTCGTCAGGGGTTGTATAGGCTTCGGAACCAGGGCGCATCAAGGTTCCGACGGTGTACTCGTTGTGCCAGCGGAACAATCCGTGCTTCGCTTCTTCACGCGCCTGCTCACGGGTCTCCGCGATGTGCCAGCTCATGAGGATGCGCCAGTCGTTGCGGTTTACGACGTTTCCGAACTCCTTCGCGGCCGTCTCGGCGAAGCTCCACTGAGTCGTCAGCGACTGCAGGCCCGCGGTAGACGTCGATCCGATCGAGATCACCCCGGTACCGTGCTTACCGGCGAGGGTCATGCCCGACGGACTGATCATCGAGGCCACGACGAACGGCAGGTCCTCCTGCAATGGCAGCAGTTGCAACGCGGCGTCGTTCAGCGTGAACCATTCGCTTTCATAGCTGAATCGATCCTCGCCGCGCAGCAGACGGCGGATCACGCCGATGGCCTCATCCTGGCGATCACGCTGGGTCATCGGATCGATGCCCAACGTGTGAGCATCCGAGGGCAGCGCGCCCGGACCCGAACCGAATATGGCCCGTCCGCCGGTCATGTGGTCGAGCTGTACCATGCGTTGCGCAACGTTGAACGGATGGTGATAGGGAACGGAGACGACGCCCGTGCCGAGTCGGATGCGATGGGTGCGTTCCCCCGCTGCGGCCAGGAACAGCTCCGGCGAGGCGATCGTCTCCCAGCCGGTGGAGTGGTGCTCGCCACACCAGAATTCGTCATAGCCGAGCTTGTCGAACCGTTCGACCAGGTCCAGATCGCCGCGAAACTGAAGCGTTGGATGCTCGCCGATCGGATGGTGGGGCGCGAGAAACGCGCCAAACTTGAGTCGTGCCACGTGATGATCCTCGAATGGGTTATCAGCCGTCCAGCGTTGCGTTCCATCCCGCGACATGCTCCGACTGCTCGGTCAGCAGCGCTGCGGTGTCACCGTCTATCTGGATTTTGGTAATGGTATCGCCTTGCACGATGCGGTTCACAATGTCCTGGTCTTCGCTACTCGCGACCTCGCCGAAAATCGTGTGGGCGTCGTCCAGCCACGGGGTGGCCACGTGGGTGATAAAAAACTGCGAGCCGTTGGTTCCAGGTCCGGAGTTGGCCATCGACAGGCGGCCGGGCTTGTCGTGTCGCACCGCCGGAACACATTCGTTTGAAAAGTTGTAGCCCGGGCCGCCCGTGCCGGTGCCCGAAGGACAGCCGCCCTGGACCATGAAATCATCGATCACCCGGTGGAAAATCAACCCGTCGTAGTAACCCCGCTGGCTCAGGTTCACGAAGTTTGCAACCGTCATCGGCGCGTGCTCGGGCAGCAGATTGATTCGAATCGTACCCTTGGAAGTCTCGACGGCGGCTTGCAGCATTAACTGGTCTCCCGGATTGGCAAAGCAAAAAAGCGGCTAGTCTAACCGGACAATTGGTCCCATGCGCGAAGAGGGCGCGAAGAGGCTCAGCGTCAGCCCGGAATTCGTACCGGCAGTTCCCGGATGCCGTTGATGAAGTTCGATTTCAGGTAGAGGGGATCGCCGGCGAGTTCGATCTTCGGAAAACGCTTCAGAATCTCTTCCCAGATCACGCGCAGTTGCATTTCGGCCAGCCGGTTGCCCAGACACCGATGGACGCCGAAGCCAAAGGACACATGCTTGCGGGGATTGTTTCGGTCGATGATGAACTCGTTGGGGCTGTCGATGGCGTCCTCGTCCCGGTTGCCGGACAGGTACCACATGACCACCCGATCATCCTTGCGAATCGCCTTCCCGGCCAGTTCGGTATCGACCAGTGCGGTTCGTGCCATGTGCGCGACGGGGGACTGCCAGCGAATGATCTCGGGCACCATGCTGGGAATCAGCCCGGGGTTTTCGAGCAACTTTTCGTACTGGTCAGGGAACTGATTGAGTGCCAGCACGCCTCCGGAAATCGAGTTGCGCGTGGTGTCGTTGCCGCCCACGATCAACAGCAGAATGTTGCCCAGATACTCGTTCGGTGGCATGTCCTTGGTGGACTCCCCGTGCACCAGCATGGAAATCAGGTCGTCGCCGGGTACGTCGTCGGCCTGACGTTGCTTCCACACCGCGTCGAAATACTCCCAGCACTTCCAGAGTTCCTGAAACCCTTCTTCGATGGAATCGAAATGGTCGGGATCACTCATGTTCTGGGTGGTGTCGGACCAGTGGACCAGGAGGTGACGATCCTCCTGGGGGATGCCGAACAGGGTCGCCAGCATCTGTCCGGTCAGTTCCACGGATACTTCACGAACCCAGTTGAACTCCTCGTTGCGCGGCAGACCGTCGAGGATCGTACCGGCGCGTTCGCGTATGAGACCTTCCATGGCCACGAGGTTGCCGGACTTGAATTTCGGAGTAACCACCTTGCGTTGCTCATGGTGCTTCGGCGGATCTTCCATGATGAACATCGGCAGGGAAAACGTGGGGTCCGGCTCGGGCATCGGCTGACCGCCGAGCTGGATGCCGCCGAGCCTCGAATCGGACGAGAAAATCTTCTCGTGGTTATCGACGTGCATGATGTCTGCGTACTTGGTCACGGACCAGTAAGGCCCGAACTGACTGTCCTCACACATGTGCACGGGATCTTCGCGCCGTAAGCGCTCGAAGTAGCGGAGCACGACATTGGCTTCGAACAGACTCGGGTGCCCGGGGTCGAGCTTCTCCAGGGGTATGTCGTAGGGGTCCTGGGTGACGTCGATCGACCATTCGGCCGCGAGTTCACGGTTGGAACGCTTGTATTGTTCGGTGTCGGCGATGGGTTGCGATGCATCCGTCATGCCTGAATCTCCCTTTTTTGAGGCGGGCGCTCAGGCGAGTGTTCAGCCAAAGCGTCCGGACGCTCAGTTTACACCGGGACTGCTGCTCGTGGGATAGTCGATTCCCGCTGTGCGGGAGGGCCCTCGGGTACCGCCTAACTCGCTGAAATCGCTGACAACTCCACCCGTTGCGCGGGGGGCTCAACGGCGTATAATCGCCGCCCGAAGGAGAACCCCCCGCCCGATTGTCCACCTTGATTGATAATCTCTGTTCGCAAGTCGGTTTCGATTCTGGTTCGTGTCCAACGCAATTCCTGCGTCTGGACGATTTCATAATGCGTGTTGGATTGATTTCGCAGGGAATACGCCGATAGTCGCGCAGTGCGCGAATGGAGAAGAGACGAGTGAAAAAACTGTATGTAGGCAATCTGCCATGGTCGACGACCGAAGCCGACCTGGAAGAGATGTTTTCCAGCTATGGCACGGTGCATTCTGCGGCCGTGGTGACGGATCGTGATACCGGCCGTTCCCGCGGCTTCGGTTTCATCGAGATTGACGCTTCGGGCGCCGATAAGGCCATTGAAGAGCTGAATGGCTCCGATGTGGGCGGTCGCCAGCTGCGCGTCAACGAGGCGCAAGACAAGCGTCGCGGAGGCGGAGGCGGAGGCGGAGGCGGAGGCGGAGGCGGAGGCGGAGGCGATCGCTGGTAGGCCGAAGGCCTGATGCTGAGGGCGCCCCATGGGGCGCCTTCTTTGTTTTAGAGGGATGAATCATGAGCCTGAAAATTTCCGAGATCTTCAATATCGACGGCAAAGTTGCGATCGTCACGGGCGGGTCGCGAGGGATTGGTCGGATGATCGCCCAGGGCTTCGTCGAAAATGGCGTGCGGGTCTATATCTCGTCGCGCAAGGCCGAGCAGTGCAATGCGACGGCGCAGGAACTGGCGGAGTCCGGCTACTGCGTGTCCATACCCGCAGACCTTGCGACCCGTGAGGGAAGGGCCGCGTTTCTTGGCGCGTTCCGGGAGCAGGAAAGTGATCTGGACATTCTGGTGAACAATGCGGGTGCCGCCTGGGGCGCGCCCTTCGATGAGTTCCCGGAATCCGGTTACGACAAGGTCATGGACATTAACGTCAAGGCGGTCTTCATGCTCACCCAGGCGCTGTTGCCGATGCTGGAGCAGGGCGCAAGCCTCATAGCACCTGCCCGGGTCATCAACGTCGGTTCCGTCGACGCGCTGAAAGTATCGTTCCAGGACAACTACTCGTACGGGGCGAGCAAGGCGGCCGTGCACTGGATGACCAAGAATTTTGCGTTCAAGCTGAGCCGCCGGGGGGTGACCTTCAACGCCATCGCGCCCGGGCCCTTCGAAAGCAAAATGATGGAAGCCACCCTGAACGAGTTCAAAGATCAGATTGAAGCGGGGAATCCCATGGGTCGGATCGGCTGCCCGGCCGACGTGGCGGGAGTCGCCATCTATCTCGCGTCGGCCGCCGGCAGTTATGTCAACGGTCAGATCATAGCGGTGGACGGTGGCTCGAACTTAGGCAGTGTCGCCGGCTTGTGATCAGGACACCCGGGGAGCCCGCTGATCAGTCGGAGCTTTCGCCCACGAAGCCGTTTTCCAACTCGTTCCGGACGCTGTCCGGTACCGGCGCGTAGTGATCGAAGTGCATGGTGAAGCTGCCGGCGCCGCCGGAAATCGATTTCAGGCGCGAGTGGTACGTCTGAATTTCAGCCAACGGCGCCTGGGACGCAATGCGCACCGTGTTCCCCGGTGCCGCCTGACTACCTGAAATCATTCCGCGCATGCCGCTGATGTCGCCGGTAATCGCGCCCATGCAATCTGCGGGTGCGGTCACTGTGACGTTGACAATGGGTTCCAGCACGATCGGTCCGGCCTTGCCCACCGCGTTGAGAAAGGCTTTCTTTCCTGCCATGACGAACGCGATCTCTTTGGAGTCCACGGCGTGGTGTTTGCCGTCGTACACCGTCACGCGGATGTCCTGCATAGGGAATCCGGCGATTGCGCCCGCCGCCATCGTCTGGCGCACGCCTTTCTCGATCGCCGGAATGAACTGGTGGGGAATCACGCCGCCGACCACCTTGTCGACGAACTCGAAACCCTCGTCGCGGCTCAGCGGCTCGATGTGCAGAAAGACCTCGCCGAACTGACCCGCACCGCCGGTTTGCTTCTTGTGCCGGTGGTGACCCTCGGCGCTGCTGGTGATCGTCTCACGATATTCGATGCCGGGCGGCGCGGTGGTGACATCGACGTGGTAAAGGTTCTTGCTGCGATCGAGGACCGCCTGGAGGTGTAACTCACCGAGCCCGCGAATGACCGTTTCGTTGAGGCTCGCCGAGTGCTCGACGCGAACCGACGGATCTTCGTCCGTCAGGGTGTGCAAGGCGTCGGAGACTTTTTGCGATTCCTGATCGTTGACCGGCGTGATGGCGAGGCCGTAAATCGGCTCGGGCAGCTCAATTGCGCGCAGATGGTAGTGGTCTTCTTCGTGGGAGTCGTGCAGTACGGCGTCAAAGAAGAACCCTTCGGCGCGCGGTATCGCACAAATGTCGCCGGGAACTACCTCGTCCACCTCCTGCTGTTGGCTGCCGCAGATCTTCAGCAGGTGCCCGACCTTGAACGGTTTTCGGCCGTCGCCGATGTACATCTGCGCCCCGCGCCGAATGGAACCCTGGTGGATGCGGACGAATCCGAGCCGCCCACGGAACGGGTCGATGGTCATCTTGAAGACGTGCGCCAGGGTGTGCGCCCCCGTATCGGTCGACACGGTAACCGGAGCAGCGTCCACGCCTTCGCCTTTGAGGTACTCCGGCGGGTTGCCCTCGTCGGGGTTCGGCATCAGGCGTTCGAACACCTCGAGAAGTTCGTCGATGCCACGATTTTCGCGTGCCGAGGTGAAACAGACCGGAACGAGATGGCCTTCGCGCAGGGCCCGTTCGAATGGCCCATGGAGCTGTTCGGCGTCAACGATCTCGCCTTGCTCCAGATAGAGTTCCATCAACGTCTCGTCAAGTTCGACGACCTGATCGACGATGCGATCGTGCGCCTCGGCGAAGGAACCGATGTCCGAATCGCCAGACCACGGCTCGAAGAAGCAGTCTTTGACGCTTGCCCCGCGGTCGACGGGCAGGTTCAGCGGCAGGCACTCGGGCCCGAAGGTATCGCGTAGCGACTCCAGCACACGCGCCGGATCAGCGCCTGCCGCGTCAATGCCATTGACGATGATCATCCGGCACAGGTGATTCGATTTGGCGGCCGCCATGATCTGCTCGGTGACCATCTCCACCCCGACGGTGGCGTCGACGACGACGGCAACTGTCTCGACGGCTCGCAGCACCGATAGCGCGCGGCCGATGAAATCCGGGTAGCCCGGGGTGTCGATCAGATTGAGGTGCAGACCGTTGTGGTCGAAGGAACAGATTGAGGGGCTGAGGCTGTGACCGAGACGGCGTTCGTCGTCGTCGAAGTCTGAAACGGAGTCCTGGGTCTCGACAGATCCGCGGGTATTGATCACGCCCGCGTCGTACAAAAGCGCTTCAACCAATGTGGTCTTACCGCTGCCGGCATGACCGGCGATGCAGATGTTTCTGATCGAGGCGGTGCTATGACCCATCGTCCCTCCCTAAAGTCCGACCAGTCGATACTTGGTATACCACATGATTTGGCCGGTATCGACTCCGCGTAGTGAGGGTGTTTACCTGCGCCGAACGGGTCGGCTGATATTGTCTTCCATGTAGGCGACTTTCCGGGCTGCGAAGCGCGACCCGACCCGCTAGACTGCCGCACTTTCACGGTGGAGAACCAGCGGCGTGAAGGTAACGAGCGAACCGCGCTTTGCGGTGATTGGAGCGGGGATGTCCGGCCTGTTGTGTGGCGTGAAGCTCAAAGACGCCGGTATCACCGACTTTGCGATCTACGAAAAAGCAGACCGGGTCGGCGGCACCTGGCGTGAAAACACCTATCCCGGTCTCGCCTGCGATGTGCCGTCGCATTTATACCGCTATACGTTTGCGCCCAATCCGGAGTGGAGCCACCGGTTCTCCCCGGGCGCCGAGATTCAGGCCTACTTCGAGAAAACAGCGGCGGATTTCGACCTCGAACCGTTCATTCGGTACGGCAAGGAAATCATCCGTTGCGAGTTCAGCGACGGGCGCTGGACGCTCGAAAGTGCGGATGGCCTGCTCGACACGGTCGACTTCGTGATCTGCGCGACGGGCGTTCTGCACCATCCGAACGAGCCGCAGATAGTGGGTCTGGAGACCTTTGCGGGAGCGTGTTTTCACAGCGCCCGTTGGGACCATGACGTGCCCCTGGATGGGCAACGCGTTGGCATCATCGGCACGGGTTCGACCGCGGTTCAGATCACCGGCGCGATTGTCGATCGAGTGGCTCAGCTGGCGTTGTTTCAGCGGACTGCGCAATGGATCTTCCCCCAGGACAATCCGGTCTACAGCGAGACGGAGAAGCAATCGTTTCGCGAGCGCCCGGATGACCTGCGCGAGTTGTATCAGTTTCTTTCGAAGGCCTTCTCCGAGTCATTTTCGAGTGCCGTGGTGGGCGCGAATCCGGAACAACTAGCGCTCATCGAGGACGCCTGCCGTCACAACCTGGAAGACAGCGTTCGTGACCCGGCCTTGTTGCGCAAATTGACCCCGGACTATCAGGCCGCGTGCAAACGACTGATCGTGTCGGATAATTTCTACCAGGCGATTCAGAAGCCCAATGCCGAGCTCGTCGTCGAGGGAATTGCCGCCGTTGAACCCGGTGGTGTGCGGTGCGCGGATGGGTCTTTTCACGAGCTCGATGTGTTGGTGCTGGCTACCGGTTTCCACCCCCATCAGTTCATGCGCCCGATGGCCGTCATCGGTCGGGACGGCGTCGCACTGGACGACGCCTGGTCCGAATCGACCCGGGCCTATCGCTCGGTGTCGGTCCCCGGGTTCCCGAATTTTTTCATGCTGATCGGCCCGAACAGCCCGATCGGAAACTTTTCGCTGATCGAAGTGGCCGAATTGCAGTTCGACTACATCATGCAATTGATCGAACAGGTCCGAAGCGGACAGTGCCGGGAGATCGCGGCGACCGCGGATGCTACACGCACCTTCAATGATGAACTCGCAGACGCGATGGGCGGCACGGTCTGGGTGACGGGTTGTCGTAGCTGGTATCTCGACGACAACGGCATACCGGCGACCTGGCCCTGGACCTTCGATCGCTTTCAGCAGGAAATGCGCGCGCCGGATCTCGATCACTTCGAGTGCGTGGCCTGAGGCGTCGTAGGTGCGCATCCTCAGCTGGAACGTCAATGGCCTCAGGGCCTGCGTGAAGAAGGGTTTTAATGATTTCCTGCGCCACGGTAAGGCGGACATTGTGGGCCTGCAGGAGGTCCGCGCGTTCCCTGAGCAACTGGATGACCAGACCCGAAGCCCAAAGGGTTGGAGCGCTCATTTCGCGCCCGCCGAGCGGCCCGGGTACAGCGGCGTGGCAATCTACGCGCGCGAGGTGCCCACGCGGATTGAGACGGCGCTGAACGATGCGTCCATGGACGCCGAGGGTCGTCTGCTGATTGCCCATTTCGGGCGCATGGCTGTTGCCAGCGTCTATTTCCCGAAAGGCAGCGGCAAGGACCGCGATAACAGCCGCGTCGGTTACAAACTCGATTTCTACGCCGCGGTCTTCGAGCGTATCCAACATCTCAGAAAACGCGGGCCCGTGTTCGTGATGGGCGACTACAACACGGCCCACGAAACGATCGATCTGGCGCGTCCGGACAGCAACCGGAAGAGCAGCGGTTTCCTTCCGGAGGAGCGCGCCGAGTTCTCGCGCTGGACGGACGCCGGCTGGGTGGATACTTTTCGTGCCGCCCACCGGGGGGAGACGGGGCATTACACCTGGTGGCGCCAGTGGGGTGGCGCGCGCGAGAACAACGTGGGTTGGCGCATCGATTATGTGCTGGCGTCGCCCTCAGCGGCCCGGCGCGTCACCGACGCGTTCATCTGGCCGACGGTTTGCGGATCGGATCATTGTCCGGTCGGGGTGGACCTTGGCTGACATGCGCGGGCGGCTCCGGGTTGGCAGTTCCGATCAATCGCTCACTTTGATCATCCGCTTGCCAAAGTTCTCGCCGGCCAGCAGCCCGACGAGTCCGGCCGGTGCATTCTCCAAACCCTCGACCACGTCCTCGGCAACGGTGATGCTGCCGTCGTCGACCCACGCGCTCAGGTTCGCCTGGCCTTCTTCGATCAGCGCGGGATCGTCGCCCACCAGAAAGCCCTGCATGGTCAATCGTTTCGTAACCAGCAACCCCGGTACGCCGCGCGGCCCCGGCGCCGGAGTGGCGGTGTCGTATTGGGACACGACGCCGCAGCAGATGATCCGCCCGTGTAGATTCATGCGGAACAGCGCGGCCTCCAGGGTGGTGCCACCGACGTTGTCGAAGTAGACGTCGATGCCGTCCGGACAGACCTCTTTAAGCGCCTGAAACAGATTGGCCCCGCGATAGTCGAGGCACTCGTCGAACCCGAGTTCGGCGACCACCCGGGCGCATTTATCCGGTCCCCCTGCAACCCCCACCACCCGCGCGCCCGCCCGCTTGGCGATCTGACCGGCCACCGAGCCGGTTGCGCCCCCCGCGGCGGACACCAGGATGGTTTCGCCGGCTTTTGGCTTGCCGATGCCGGCCATGCCGTAATAGGCCGTATTGCCGGTCACGCCCAGCACGCTCATCAGATGGGTCAGCGGCTCCCGCGGCGCGCGTTTGTTCAATCGTTTTCCGGCCAGGCAGAAGTAGTCCTGCCAGCCGCCGTCGCCTTCCACGAGATCGCCGGCCGCGAATTCCGGGTCGTTCGACTCGATCACCCGCCCGAGCGTGAATCCGGCCATTACCTGGCCGGCGTTCAGCGCTGAGCGGTAGGTGGCTCCCTGCATCCAGGCGCGATTGGCGGGGTCGAGCGACAGCAACAGCGTGCGCGCAAGTACCTCGCCTTCGCCGGGCGTCGGTATGGGTGCCTCGACCATCCTGAAGTGCTCCGCGGAGAGTTTGTCCGTGGGCAGTTCCGCGATCTGAAGTTGTCGGTTGGAGTCGGCCATGTGAGATGCTCGCTGCTGTCTTGTTGAGAGGTGACGGGACGGTGAAGGATGAAGCGTAAGCGCAGCGCGAGGATCATGCCAGCGGGCTCACGCAGATGGATTGACGCGGCCGACGGGTTTTGAGAGGTTGGTCTGTCGAGTTCGGATAGCGGGAATCATCATGGGGGATTGCGGATGGCAGTGCTGACGTCGAATCTAGACACGCGTAGCGAACAGTTCGCCAGGAATCGCGACGACATGCTCGAGATGCTCGAGGAGATTGACGGGCTGCTCGCGCAGGCGGCGGAAGGAGGCGGTGAAGAGGCCATGCAGCGTTTGCGGTCGCGCGACAAACTGCCGATCCGCGAGCGGATTACGCACGTGCTGGATCGCGACACAGCCTTTCTCGAGATCAGTCCGCTTGCGGCGTGGCGATCGAACTTCACCATCGGTTCCGGCTACGTCGTGGGCATCGGCGTCGTCAGCGGGGTCGAGTGCCTGGTCATGGGACACGATCCGTCCGTACGGGCCGGGGCGATCAACGCGTTCAACGGCAAAAAACTGATGCGTGGGTTACAGATCTCCCGGGAGAATCGTCTGCCCTACGTTCAGTTCGTGGAATCGGCGGGCGCGGACCTGCGCGGCGAAGCCGACGGGGACCCCGAAGCCGCAATGCGGCGCGACGCCGGGGCGCACTTCGGCGAGTCCGGGCGACTGTTTTACGAGATTACCGAGTTGTCCAAACTGCGCATTCCGACGGTATCCGTGGTGTTCGGCAGTTCCACGGCCGGGGGCGCGTATCAACCCGGTATGAGCGACTACAACATCCTGGTCAAGAAGCAGTCGAGGGTGTTTCTGGGAGGGCCGCCGTTGGTCAAGATGGCGACCGGTGAGGAGGCCGACGAAGAGAGCCTCGGCGGTGCGGAGATGCACACTCAGATTTCCGGCCTTGGCGACTATCTTGCCGAAGACGAGATGGACGCGATCCGCATCTGCCGTGAGGTGATCGCGCATCTGAACTGGCGCAAGCAGGGACCCGGGCCGACGCTTCCGGGCGATGAGCCCGTGCACGACCCGGAAGAACTGCTCGGCCTGGTCTCCAGGGACCTGCGCGGCGCTTTCGATATGCGCGATGTCATTGCCCGGATCGTCGATGGGTCTCGCTTCGAGGAGTTCAAACCGGAGTACGGACCGACGCTGGTCTGTGGCTGGGCGTCCGTTCATGGGTATCCGATCGGCGTGCTGGGCAACAACGGCGCACTGTTCTCGGAATCCTCGGAGAAGGCGGCGCAGTTCATTCAGTTGTGCAACCAGATCGACGTGCCGCTGCTCTTTTTGCACAACATCACCGGTTACATCGTCGGTACCGAATTCGAACAGGGTGGCATCACCAAGAACGGTTCGAAGATGATCAATGCGGTATCCAACTCGACGGTGCCCCATATCACGATCATCGTGGGTTCGTCCTATGGGGCGGGCAACTATGGCATGAGCGGGAGGGGCTTCGGCCCGCGGTTCACCTTCATCTGGCCGACCGCGAAGATCGCGGTCATGGGGCCGAAGCAGATGGCCGGGGTGATGAGCATCGTGCAGCGCGCCGCGGCCGAACGCCGGGGTCTGGAATTCGACGAAGCGGCGGATGCGAAAAGGGCCGAAGTGGTCGCGTACTGGGCCGAAGAGCGCTCCAAAGGGCTGTACGCGACGTCCCGGGTCTCCGATGACGGCATGATCGATCCACGCGACACCCGGATCACGATCGCAATGGTCTTGTCGGCGTGCCACAGCGGTCCGGTGGAAGGTACCAAAGCCTACGGCACGTGGCGGATGTGACGATGGGACAATGCACAATCAATCGACTGCTCATTGCCAACCGCGGCGAGATTGCGCGCCGCATTATCCGGTCCGCCCACGCCATGGGAATTTCCACCGTTGCGGTGTACGCCGACGACGATGCCGATGCGCCCTTCGTCCACGAGGCGGATCAAGCGCTGGCCCTGGTTGGTTCCAGTTCCGCCGAAACCTACCTCGATGTCGACAAGTTGTTGGCGGCGGCGTCGCGCAGCGGTGCCGATGCGATTCACCCGGGCTACGGTTTTCTGTCCGAAAATGCGGCGTTTGCCCAGGCCGTTGTCGATGCCGGGTTAATCTGGGTGGGGCCACCCGCCGAGGTCATTGCCCGGATGGGGGACAAACTCGTGGCGAAGCGCCTGATGCAGGAGGCCGACGTGCCGACCTTGGCCGCGATCGAACTCGGGGAGGCTGACGACCCGCTGGCTGCGGCAGCCGAAATTGGGTATCCGGTGCTGGTCAAAGCCGCCGCGGGAGGGGGTGGCAAGGGCATGCGCGTGGTCGAATCCGAAGCGGATCTCACGGAGGCTGTGGCCAGCGCGCGCCGCGAGGCCGGATCCGCCTTCGGCGACGATACGGTCTTCCTGGAACGCTGGTTGACCGCATCGCGCCACGTGGAGATTCAAGTGCTGGGTGATCAGCATGGCGAGGTGGTGCATTGCTTCGAGCGCGAATGTTCGATCCAACGTCGCCACCAGAAGATCATCGAAGAAGCGCCGTCGCCGGCGGTGGACGATGCGTTGCGTGCCCGCATGTGCGATGTCGCGGTTGCGGCCGTCAAAGCCATCGGCTATTGCTCTGCGGGAACGGTCGAATTCCTGTTAGACGGCGATCAGTTCTGGTTTCTCGAGGTCAATACCCGACTCCAGGTCGAACATCCGGTGACCGAAGCGATTACCGGACTCGATCTCGTGCGTGAACAGTTGCTGATCGCCCAGGGCGAGCCACTGAGCTTTGCCCAGGATGAGATTGGAATCGACGGGCATGCGATCGAAGCGCGCCTCTACGCAGAGGACCCGGAAAACGACTTTCTGCCCGCCTCGGGAACCGTCGTTGCGTGGGAACCGTCCCGATTTGCCGAGGCGCGATTCGATTCGGGGATCGAAAGCGGAAGTGTGGTGGGTATTCAGTTCGACCCGATGCTCGCCAAGGTGATCGTCCATGCCCCGACTCGACGAGAAGCCGCGTTGCGCCTTGCCCGGGTGCTGGAAACGACACGCATCCAGGGGCTCAAGACGAATCGGGATTTTCTCGTGGCGACCCTGCGGACGCCGGAGTTTCTGGCAGGCGAAACCACCACGAACTTCATCGAGCGCGTGCGCCCGGCAACGCGCTATGTGCCGTCCGTCGCGGAACTGAACGAGGCGGCGATCGCGGCTGCGCTGGCGGCCCAGGCCGATCGTCACGCCGCGGCCACCGTGCTCCGGAGTATCCCGTCCGGGTGGCGAAACACGCCGATGCCACTGGAACACACGCATTTCCGGCATGGTGACGACGAAATCGACGTGGGTTACAGAGCGGGCCGCAACGGTGTGTTTGACGTGCAGATCGCAGCGCAATCCTACCGGGTTGTCGTCCGAGCCCGAGGTGCGGACGAGGTGATTCTCGAGATCGATGGTCGGCGGCTGCGCTTCGCCTTGGCGAGTGCGGGGGATACCTGGTTGATTCACGGGCCGGCGGGTGACGTGGAACTTCTCGAGCAGCCCCGGTTCCCCCGTTCGGACAAAACGAGCGTCTCGGGCGGCCTGGTGGCGCCCATGCCCGGCAACGTGCTTGCAACACACATTGAGGTTGGAGACAAGGTGGCGGCGGGTCAGCTGTTGCTCGTACTCGAAGCCATGAAGATGGAGCATCGCATCACCGCACCCGAGGAGGGCGTGGTCGCGGAGCTACGAGTGACCGAAGGCGACCAGGTCGCGAACGGCGAGTTGCTGATCGTGTTGACGGACGGGCGCGAACAAGCCGAAGAACAAGAGGCAAACTGATATGTCGGGAACGCAAGCAACGCTGTACGAGGTCCGGGACGGCGCGGCCTGGATCACCTTGAACCGGCCTGAGAACCGCAACGCATTGTCCGCGGTACTGGTGGTCGAACTCTACGATCACCTCTGCCGCTCGCTCGAGAACGATGCGGTTCGCTGCGTGGTCATTACCGGCAACGGTCCGGCGTTCTGCGCCGGCGCAGACCTCAAGAGCCCCCCGGGGGAAGCAATCGAAGGTGGCCGGGCGGTGCCGTACCCCCAGGTGCTGAAGACCATCCTCGACGCGCGCAAACCGGTCATCGCGGCGATCAACGGGGCGGCCTTCGCAGGGGGGCTCGGATTGGTTGGTGCTGCCGATATCGTCGTCACCGACGAGGCCGCGCTGTTCAGCTTCAGCGAGGTCCGTATCGGGGTCATTCCCGCAGTCATCTCGGTGGTCTGCCTGCCCAAGCTGGGTAAGCACCATGGCATGAGGCTGTTCCTCACCGGCGAACGTTTCGATGGTCGTCAGGCGGTCGAGTACGGACTGGCGCATCGGGCGGTACCGGCGGCCGACCTGGTCAGCGCGGTCGAGCAGGAGATTGCGGCGATCAATCTGGGAGGGCCGATCGCGGTAGCCGAGGCTAAGCGGCTGGTGCGCACCGTGGCTGAATTGTCCGTTGACGAAGGATTCGAAGCGACCACCGAATGGAGCATGCGGTTGTTTCGCTCGGAAGAGGCCACTGAAGGCATGGCGGCGTTCCGCGAGAAGCGCAAACCGAGCTGGGCTGAGGAAGACAAACGAAAAGGGAAAGGGGCGGCCTGATGAACGATGTCGTGCGAATTGCCAACTGCAGCGGCTTCTATGGCGATCGGCTGTCGGCAGCCATCGAAATGGTCGAGGGTGGCCCCATCGACTATCTGACCGGCGACTACCTCGCCGAGTTGACCATGACCATTCTCTACAATCAGCGCCAGCAGCGAGGAGCAAACGCCGGCTACGTCGGAACGTTCCTTAAACAGTTCCGTGAAGTGATCGAACCGTGCCTGGAACGCGGGATAAAGATCGTCAACAACGCCGGCGGCTTGAACCCGGCCGGCATGACACAGGAGATTGAAGCGATTCTCGATGAGCTGGGTCTGTCCGCAAAAGTCGCCTACATCGACGGCGACGATCTGATGCCGCGGCTGGCCGACCTGCAGGCCGCCGGCGAAGCGCTGATAAACATCGACAAGGGCGTGGCGCTGGCTGACTCGGGCAACGAGCCGGTAACCGCCAATGTCTACTTCGGGGCCTGGGGAATCAAGGAGGCGCTGGATCAGGGTGCGGACGTGGTGATCTGCCCGCGGGTGACGGACGCGGCGGTTGTGATCGGACCTGCCGCGTATCATTTCAACTGGGACCGTGCGGACTACGATGCGCTGGCGGGTGCACTCGCGGCCGGACACATCGTCGAGTGCGGCGCCCAGGCGACCGGCGGCAACTACTCGTTCTTCCAGGAAGTTCCCAGTTATCGCAACGTCGGTTTCCCGATTGCCGAGGTGGAGGCCGATGGCAGCTTCACCGTTACTAAACATCCCGGTACGGGGGGACTGGTCTCGGTCGGCACCGTGACCGCGCAGTTGCTCTACGAGATCAGCACGCCTGCCTACCTGAATCCCGACGTCATTGGCCATTTCGACACCATGAACGTCGAGCAGGTCGGCGTTGATAGAGTTCGCGTCAGCGGCTGCCGTGGCAGCAGCCCGCCGCCGACCCACAAAGTCTGCATCAACACCGCCGGCGGCTATCGCAACGGCTGCGAAATGCTGTTGACGGGCCTGGATGTCGACGAGAAGGCCTCAATCTTCCGGGACGCGCTGTTCAGCTCCCTGGGTGGCGAGGAGCAGTTCGAATCAGTCGACGTGCAGTTGATACGCAGCGACAAGGAAGACCCCGAGAGCAACGAGGAAGCGTTCGCCGCGTTGCGGATCAACGTCACGTCCAAAGATCCGAACAAAGTCGGCCGGCTGTTCTCGGCGAAGGTCGTCGAACTGGCGCTGGCCAACTACCCGGGCTATACGGGTCGCAACGTGGTGAGCTCCGGCGCGCCGTTCATCGTCTACTGGCCGGCACTCATCGACAGCAGCCATATCGTCGAACGGGTTCATTGCGATGGCAGCGTCGTCGAGGTTGCGCCCACCAGCCAGTTGGGGCTCGACGAGATTTACTATCAGGAGGTTCCCGTGCCGATTCCCCAGGCCCCGGGAGGGGAACGGGTGCGTGCGCCGTTCGGGCGTCTGTTCGGAACGCGCTCGGGCGACAAGGGCGGCTGTGCGAATGTGGGGGTGTGGGCCAAAACCGATGCCAGCTACGGCTTTCTGCATGCATTTCTGACGGTCGAGGAATTCAAGCGGCTGCTACCGGATCTTGCCCAATACCCGATCGATCGCTACGAACTACCGAACCTGAAAGCGCTCAACTTTTACGTGCACGGGGTGCTGAAGGACGGCGTATCCTCCAACACCCGCATCGACGGACAGGCTAAGTCGATGGGCGAGTACCTGCGTGCCAAATACGTCGAGCTGCCCGCCGATCTGTTGGAGGGTGCCAGCACATGACGGCGCGCGCCCCAGAGGCGCAGGAACTGAAGGAGTTTCGGGCCGAGGTGCGTGCCTGGCTGGTCGCGCATCGGCCGGACGAACCGGACTTCCTTCTGCCTGAGAGCTTCATGGAGGTGGGCACCGACCAGCAGTTCCATTTCCTCAGGGATTGGCAACAGCAGGTGTACGAAGCGGGATACCTGGGCATGAGCTGGCCCAGCGAGTACGGCGGTGGTGGCGTCGCGCAGGTGTTTCAAGACGTTGTCAACGAGGAGATGGCGCGGCAGCACGTACCGTTCATGACCAACACGATCGGCTTGAACTGGGCCGGCCCGTTGATCCTGCACATGGGCACCGAAGCGGAGAAGCGAAAGTACATCCGGGGGATCCTCAGCGCGGAAGATATCTGGTGTCAGGGTTTTTCAGAGCCTGACAACGGTTCGGATCTCGGCAACGCTCAGACGCGCGCGGTAAGGGACGGCGATGAATGGATCATAACGGGCTCAAAGATATGGACGAGTCTAGGAAGTTACGCTAAGTATATGATTTTACTTGCGAGAACTGACCCGGATGCGGAGAACAAGTACGCGGGCCTGAGCTACTTTCTGGCGCCCATGGATGCTCCAGGGGTGCGGGTGCAACCCATCCGGAAGCTCACCGGCGAGTACGGCTTCACCCAGACGTTCTTCGACGACGCGCGGATTCCGGCGGAATCTCTGATGGGTGCCGAGGGGCAGGGCTGGCAGATCGCCATGACGACGCTCACCTTCGAACGCGGCGCCGCCGGCGGCCAGGCGGGCGGCTTGAGCATGATGGCGGTAACGGTTCAAGACGTCGTCGATCTGGCACGCCATTGCCATCGGGATGGCCGTCCCGCGATCCAAGACCCATGGGTTCGAGACCAACTGGTGCGATTCCTCGTCGAGGAACAGGGCGATCGCTTGTGCGGAGCCCGGGCGCGGATACCGGCGCTGTGTGCGGATCGGCCGGGCGCGATTCCCATGTCCGGAAAGCTGCGCGGTACCGAGCACCATCGGCGCCTTTGCCAATTCGCAATCGCCCTGCAGGGTGGTGCCGGCGCGCTCTGGGTCGGGGACGCTCACGTGACCGAGGGAGGCAAGTGGCAACGGGCGTACTTCAATGCGTTCTCGGCGACGATCGGCGGTGGTACCAGCCAGATACAGGCCAATATCGTGGGCGAGCGCGTGCTCGGCCTGCCGAAGAGTTGATCATGACGACTGCACTCACCCGCAAAATCAAGTTCAGTGACGAGCAGGCCATGCTGCTCGATACCGCGGTTGACTTTTTTCGAGACAAGTCGCCCATCCGCGTCGTTCGGGAGCAACTGGGGACCGAACACGGCTTCGAAGTAGGCGTCTGGGAGGAAATGGCGAGCCTGGGCTGGCTCGGCCTGGCGGTTCCCGAGCAGCACGGCGGTAGCGGCCTCGGCTTGGCCGAAGCCGTGACCATTGCCGAGCCCATGGGGCGCCGTCTTTGCGCAACGCCGTTTCTGTCGACTCAGCTGACGATCCAGGCGCTGCTCCACAGCGATTCGGCGCCGTCCGCCAAGTGGTTACCGCGTCTCGCGAATGGCGAGCCCGGAAGCGTGGCGTTGGTCGAGCCGGGGGGCGACTGGTCGTTGCATGGGGGCCGCTCGGCTGCAGTTCCGAGCGACTCGGGATTCACCCTGTCGGGCGTTAAATCGTTCGTCACCGATGCGGCGGTCGCCCAGGTGTTGGTGGCGTCGGTGACGCTGGATGGTACGCCGGCGCTGGCCGTGATTGACGCTTCCACGCTGGGCGACGGTGCGCTCAGCCGTGAAATCGTGATCGACGAAACGCGGCGCAGCTACCGCCTCAATCTGGACGGTGTCGAGATTGCGGAGACCGACCTGATACGAGGCGATGCCGCGCTGGAGGCCTTGGTTGCGGTGCAGCGTGCGGCGCTGTTGCTGCTCTCCGCAGAGAGCTGCGGCGGAACGGCGGGCGTGCTCGATGTCGTGGTCGAATACCTCAACACGCGTACTCAGTTCGGTCGAACCATCGGCGCTTATCAGGCATTGAAGCATCCCACCGTAGACATACTGATCGGCCTCGAGCGAGCCCGTTCGCATTTGTATCACGCAGCGTCGGTACTCGATCAGGACGATGCCGAGGTGGCGCTGCGGATGGCCAAGGCGGAATCCAGCGAAGCCTTCGCGTTCGCCGGCGACCGGGCCATCCAGTTTCACGGCGGGTTCGGCTTCACCTACGAATGCGACGCCCAGTTGTATCTACGCCGGGCGCTGTGGTGTCAGTGTCAATTCGGTGATGCCCCGTACCACCGCGCTGCGCTGGCGTCGGCGCTGCTCGATTGATGCGGCACCGAGCTGCTGCTCCGCGCAGCCGCGCTCTCGATTGTGTGAGGTCTCAGCGCGCGCTGAGAATGGTTATGATTGCGAGTGACTTTCCAGCAGGCGTGCTTTTGGAGGATTCGACGTGGCGGCGCTGAAGCATCCGATATCCGGAGCGATCTACCGGGTGCGGGACGATGGACTGGTCGATGTCGACAACAACGGATTGTGCGGGGTGTTCTACCACGATGGTCGGCATCACTCGGGCGACCTCACCCACGCGGATCCGCACATGCTCGTCTGGCTGGCCGGCCCCCAGCTTCCTGACGAAGACGGCGCGCGCAAGCACCGCGGCTGAACTATTTGCATACGGATTCGCGTTAGATTCGAGTCCAGGAGAAATTATGGCGACCAAAATGGCACCCCGTTCCGAAGGCATCAGTTATCAGGAGTTGATCGCCAACGATGTCGTTCCGCCGCCCGAGACGCTGACGCTCGAAGGTATATTCGAATCCCCGATCACCAGCGTACCGGTCAGCCGCTACTCGACGCCTGAGTTTCACGCGATAGAAATGGAGCGGGTCTGGCCGAAAGTCTGGCAGATGGCGTGTCGCGAGGAAGAGGTCCCCGAGGTCGGCAACTATTTGATCTACGAGATTGGCCCCTACTCGATACTGGTCGTGCGCACCGCAGAGGGCATCGTGGCACATCACAACGTCTGTCGGCACCGCGGTAGGCGCCTGTGTGATGCGCCGGGCAAGGTGTCCAACTTCATCTGCCCGTTCCACGGCTTCAGCTGGAACATCGACGGTTCCCTGCGCGGCGTCACCTCGGAATGGGACTTCCCCCACATCGACAAGAAAGATTTTACGCTCACCCCCGTGTTGTGCGACAGCTGGGGTGGCTGGGTGTTCATCAACATGGACCTCGAGGCGCAACCGCTGGCAGAATTTCTGGGCGTGCTGCCGGAACACTTCGCCGTGTGGTCGCCCGAAGATCGCTACATCGAAGCGCATGTCGCCAAAATCATGGGCTGCAACTGGAAGGCCTGTCAGGAAGCCTTCATGGAAGCGTTCCACGTCGTTGCGACGCACCCGCAGATTCTCGGTGGCATCGGCGATGAGAATTCCCAGTACGACGCCTGGGGCAACGTATCGCGCGCGATCACCCCGAACGGGACGCCGAGTCCGCACTTGCGGTTCGAACCCACCGAGCAGGAAATGTTTGATTCGATAACCATGCGGGATCTCGATTCCGAGTCGATGATGCAGGTTCCCGAGGGGATGACGGCGAGGGCGTTTATGGCGGAGGGTGCGCGCGCGGGTCTGCAGCCGATCGTGGGCGAGGACACGCCTATTTCAGACGCTTGTGTTTCGGACAGCATCTACTACACGCTGTTCCCGAACTTTCATCCCTGGGGCGGCTACAACCGGATCGTTTATCGCTTCCGGCCGTACGATAATCGCCACGACAAGTCGATCATGGAGTGTTACTTCATGAGCCCCTTCGCGGGTGAGCGGCCGGACCCGGCGCCGATTCACTGGCTTGCCGAGGACGAACCGTGGACCAACGCACCGGAGTTGGGGATGCTGGCGAGGGTTTTTATGCAGGACACCTTCAACCTGCCGAAGGTGCAGATCGGGCTCATGGCTGCGCAGTACGACTCAATCGTTCTGGCGAACTACCAGGAGACCAAGATCCGGCACTTCCATCACACCCTCGAAGGTTATATCTCGGATTGAACGCCATAGCGGGTTGGCGCGGCATGGGACACAGGGCCTGAAAACAAAATTCAGGCGTATAGAATGCGCGCTTTTACGTACGGCATTCCTTCCGCGGCGCTCGGAACTTCAACGGCCCCGCAAATAAAGAGTTCAGACGTGAAGTCTCACGGGTAGTTCGGAAAAACCTTTCACGAAGTTCGAACGGATGCGTACCGGCTCGCCCACCACCTCAACGTGGCTGAAGCGCGCCGTGATCTCTTCCCAGACGATGCGCAGTTGCATTTCGGCCAGACGATTGCCCATGCAGCGATGGATGCCGAAGCCGAATGCCAGGTGTCGACGCGCGTTCGGACGATCGATGATGAATTCGTTGGCCCGGGGAATCGCTTCCTCGTCCCGGTTGCCGGAGACGTACCACATGACGACCTTGTCGCCTTTGCGGATAGTTTTGCCGCGTAGCTCGGTATCTTCCAGCGCGCGGCGGCGCATGTGCGCCAGCGGCGTCTGCCAGCGGATGATCTCCGAGACCATGTTCGGAATCAGCCCGGGATCGTCGCGTAGTTTCTGATATTCCTCCGGGAATTCGTTCAACGCCAGCACCCCGCCGCTGATCGAGTTGCGGGTGGTGTCGTTGCCGCCCACGATCAGCAGAATCAGATTGCCCAGGTACTCCATGGGGTCCATGTTGCGGGTCGACTCGCCGTGCGCCAGCATGGAGATCAGGTCGAGGTCTTCGCCTGGCGGGGCGTTGACGCGCTCATTCCACAAGCCGGTGAAGTACTCCAGGCATTCGATCAGTTCCGCGCGGCGCTGATCCTCGGATTCGACGATACCGGACTCCAGGCTGGCGGTGGCGACGTCGGACCAGCGCGTCAGTTTGCGGCGGTCCTCGAAGGGAAAATCGAACAGCGTTGCGAGCATCTGGGTGGTCAACTCGATGGACACGAGATCCACCCAATTGAAAGTTTCTTCGCGGGGCAGGGTATCCAGAATCCGGGCCGCTCGTTCGCGGATCGTGCGCTCCAGCTTGGCGAGATTTTGCGGCGCGACGACGCTCTGGACTTCCTTGCGCTGAAAGTCGTGCTTGGGAGGATCCATGGCAATGAACATCGGCAGTTCGAAGTCCTCGTCCTGGTCGTCGATGGTAATTCCGCCCTCGGAAGAGAAGATCTGGTGATTCGAGTCGACGTACTTGATGTCGTCGAACTTCGTCACCGACCAGAACGGGCCGAACTCGCTTTCTGCGCAGTAGTGCACAGGGTCTTCGGCGCGCAGGCGTTCGAAGTAAGGTCCGAACGTGTTCGACTCGAACAGTCTGGAGTCGCTGACGTTCATCTCGTCGAGTGGGATCGAGTAGGGGTCTTGATCCACGAGGCTTTCGCTCACATCTGGAACTCGGGCAAGCGCACAATCAGACCGTCGAGCTCGCCGCGCACCTCGATCTGGCACGACAGGCGGGACGTTGTTTCGCGCTCCGGCGTCAGGTCCAGCATCTCGTCTTCCCGTTCGCCGGGCCGACCAACGTTCTCGGTCCATCCGTCGTCGACCATGACGTGGCAGGTGGCGCAGGCGCACTCGCCGCCGCAGTCGGCATCGATGCCGGGCACCAGGTTGTCGATGGCAGCTTGCATGACCGAGCTGCCCGGCTCGACATCCACTACGTGTTCTGTTCCGTCGTGTTCGATGAAAGTGATCTTGGCCATTTACCCCTGTTCCTTATCCGGGCTGATGTCGAGCGCGTGAACGCAGAGCATTCCCAATGCGGAGCCTGAAAGCAACATCGGGATGTCCTGAGATAGGCGGAATTTTCATACTTGCTAATCGCAAGCAAGTACGTGACTCTACCGGCCTGGAGTCGATCTGAGAGGGCTATGACGTATTTGGCGCCGGTAAGCGAGATGCGGTTCGTGATGGAACAGCTCGCAGGGCTCGACGAGATCTTCGCGCTGCCCGGTGTCGAGGCGTTGGATGCGGACATGCTCGGGGCGATTCTCGACGAGGCGAGCAAGTTTGCGAGCAATGAACTGGCGCCGTTGAATCGGGTCGGTGACATGGAGGGCTCGCATCTGGTGGATGGCGCGGTGCGGGTACCCGCGGGGTTTACCGAGGCCTACCAGAAGTTCTGCGAAGCCGGGTGGCTTGGGTTGGCCCAGGATGTGAAGTACGGTGGCCAGGGCTTGCCGTTTCTGTTGCACATTGCGCTCAGCGAGATGCGCGACAGCGCGTGCATGGCGTTTGCGTTGTGCCCGATGCTCTCCGGTTCCGCGATTCTGGCGCTCGGTGCGCACGGTGACTCTGCCCAGAAGAGCGTCTACCTGAAAAAAATGGTCAGCGGTCAGTGGACCGGCACCATGATCCTCACCGAATCCCAGGCGGGCTCAGACCTGAGCGTGGTCAAGACCGTTGCCGAGCCCAATGGCGACCATTTTCTGTTGCGTGGCCAGAAGATTTTCATCACCTGGGGCGACCACGAGATGACCGACAACGTGGTGCATCTGGTGCTCGCCCGGATTGTGGGTGCCCCCTCGGGTTCCGGCGGACTGTCACTGTTTCTAGTGCCCAAATTTCTGCTCGAGGCGGACGGCACCCCCGGCACGCGCAACGACGTGCACGCCGTCTCGTTGGAGCACAAACTCGGTATCCACGCCAGCCCGACCTGCGTGATGAGTTTCGGCGATGACGGGGGTGCCGTTGGCTACCTCATCGGCGAACCAAATCGGGGTTTGGCGTGCATGTTCACCATGATGAACCACGCGCGCCTGGAGGTCGGGCTCGAGGGTGTGGCGCTGGGTGAGCGCGCCTACCAGAAGGCCGTGGCCTTTGCGCGCGAGCGGGTGCAGGGCAGGGTCCCGGGGCAGGAGCCCGGGATGTCGATCATTGGCCACGCTGACGTGCGGCGCATGTTGATGCTGATGCGTGCCCACACCGAGGCGGCACGGGGTTTGGCTTACGTGGCTGCCGCCTGCGTTGACCACGTGCACTACAACCCGGATCCCGATGGCCGGGCGTACCATGAAGCCCGGCTCGAACTGCTGACGCCGATCGTCAAGGGTTGGAGCACCGAGATCGTCCAGGAAGTCACCTCGCTCGGTGTGCAGATTCACGGCGGTATGGGTTATATCGAGGAGACAGGTGCCGCCCAGTTGTATCGGGACGCTCGCATCACGCCGATCTACGAAGGCACCAACGGCATTCAGGCGCAGGATCTTGCGGGTCGCAAGCTGGCCGGCGATGGCGGTAAGGCAATGTTCTCCATGCTCGATGAAATCGACGAGTTCTGTGGCGGCGCGGATGGGTTGCCCGCGGGCCTCAAGGCACTGAAGTCGGGAGCGGCGGAGTTGCGAACCTCGGCGCACTACATTCTCGCCCACGCGAGCCAGGATCCCGCGCTCAGCGGGTCCGTGGCGTTCAGCTTCCTCATGCAGGCAGGTACGTTGCTGGGGGCGTGGCAGCTTGAACGCGCGGCCCGGGCGGCGCTGCAGCTTGGTGATGATCGGCTCGGGGAGACCAAGGCGGCCATTGCGAGCTTCTACGCGACCCACATTCTGCCCCGCGCAGGGGCCTACCATCAGACGGTGATGACCGGTGCCGACAGCGCGATAGCGCTGCCGATGGACTGGTTTTAGGGTACGGCCATGGGTAAACGTTTGTCGAAAATCGTGACCCGCACCGGGGATGACGGCACCACCGGAATGGCCGACGGCGCCCGTCTGGACAAATATTCCGATCGGGTGGAAGCCATCGGCACGGTGGATGAGCTGAACAGCTTCGTCGGCGCTTTCCTGACGGCGATGCCCCGTGAGGTCGAGCTGTGGCCGCTGTTTCGGGCGATCCAGAATGATCTCTTCGACCTCGGAGGAGAGTTGTCCATGCCCGGGGTCGAGGTCATTACGCCGGCGCACTGGGGGCGTCTGGAAGAAGCGATCGAACGGTTCAATGAGCACCTGGATCCGCTGACCAATTTCATTCTGCCCGGTGGGTCCGAAGTGGTGTCGAGGTGTCACCTGGTCCGCGCCGTCGCGCGTCGGGCAGAACGGCGTTACGCGCGGCTTGCGGCCAACGAGTCGGTGAATGCGCACAGCCGTATCTATCTGAATCGGCTCTCGGATCTGTGCTTCGTCGCCGGGCGCTGGCTCGCCAAAGTCAATGACGAACCCGAAGTGCTGTGGCAGCAGAACAAACCAGAGTCGAAGTAGCCTGACGAAGATGCAGTTTCAGGATCAGCTGGGAGCAATCGTGGAGCTTGCCAACGAACCGCAACGAATCGTCTCCCTGGTGCCGTCCCAGACCGAATTGCTGTTCGACCTGGGGGTGGACGAGAAGATCGTCGGCGTGACGAAATTCTGCACCGACCCCCCGGACAGGGTCGCCGACGTGACGCGGATCGGCGGGACCAAGAAGTTCAATTTCGCGCGCATCGATGCGCTGGCGCCGGATCTGATCCTGGGTAACAAGGAAGAGAACTACCAGGATGGAATCGAGCAACTCAAGATGCGTTATCGCGTCTGGATGAGTGACATTTACGACCTCGACGATGCGCTCTGGATGGTCGAGCAGGTTGCCACCATGGTCGGAGCGCGCGAGCGCGGCCAATCGCTCAGCCGTACGGTTCGCGAGCGCTTCATGTCGTTGGACGAGGTGGTCGCCAGACGGCCGGAGCCGCGTCGTGCGGCGTACTTCATCTGGCGCAAACCCTACATGGTTGTGGGTGGCAACAATTTCATCGATCACCTGATGCGGCGCGCTGGCTTGTACAACGTGTTCCGCGATCTCGAACGATACCCGCAAGTGACGGCGGCGCAGGTTGCGGGCGCGCGCCCCGAAGTACTGCTGTTGTCCTCCGAACCGTACCCGTTTACCCAGGCGCATCGGGACGAGTTCCAGTCCATGGGCGCGGGCGCCGACGTTCACCTGGTCGATGGCACGTTGTTCTCATGGTACGGCAGCCGCCTGCTGCGCATTCCGGCGTATCTGGAGGCGATCACGAAGGCAAACTCCAATGTTCGGTCCGAAGGCGTCGTGTAGTGGCTGAGACTCAACGCATGAGTCAGTCCGAGCGGACCGACCTTTCAGATCAACGGATGCTCGATGCCGCGGTCGAGCTGATCATCGAGCGCGGCCCGGACAAGACGACGTTGAAGGATGTCGGTGAGCTCGCCGGCTACAGTCGTGGTCTGGCCGGCTATCGATTCGGGTCGAAGGCGGGCTTGTTTGAATTCATCGTGCGGTCGATCGGCGAGTACTGGTTGCGTGAGTTGACGCGGGTTACCGCGAACCGAAATGGTATTGATGCAATCTGCGCAGCGACTGACGAACACCTGCGTTTTTGTCGGGACGCCCCCGACCGGGTCCGTGCTTTTTACCTGCTCTGGTTCGAGTCGGTGTCGCCGAGTTCGGGGATCAAGCAGGTGGTTGCGAGCATTCATGACCGTCGCCGGCGGGACGTTGCCCAATGGATCCGACTCGCCGTGACGGCAGGAGACGCACAGATTCAGGTGTCCGAGGATGCGATTGCCGGTCAGTTCGGCGCATCGATCGTGGGCATCGTTTACCATTGGCTGCAGCATCTGGACGATCTGGACGAAGTCGCGGCGTTGCACGAAAGCCTGAAACAAACCATGCGCCTGGCGCTTGGGGTTGTGAATTAGGATCCGGAGGAAATCGAGATGACTGAGCTGGTAGAGCAGCTTCCTACCCAGGTGACCGCCAAGACGGTACCGCTGCGTTTCGTTACCGCGGCCAGCCTGTTCGATGGCCACGATGCGTCGATCAACATCATGCGGCGCATTCTGCAGGCATCGGGCGCCGAGGTGATTCACCTGGCCCACAATCGATCGGTTGCCGAGATCGTCGATTCAGCGGTTCAGGAAGACGTCCAGGGTATCGCGATCAGTTCCTATCAGGGCGGTCACATCGAGTACTTCAGGTACGTCATCGACATGTTGAAGGAGCGGGGTGCGGGTCACATTCAAGTGTTCGGCGGCGGCGGGGGCGTCATCGTTCCAGACGAAATACGCGAGTTGGAAGCCTACGGTGTCGCGCAGATCTACTCACCGCACGCCGGTCATCGTCTCGGACTGCAGGGCATGATCGACGATATGCTCTCGCGCTGTTGCCTGGACGGCGACCTCGGCGGGTTGGATGGGCTTGCCGACCTGGGCAATGGCGATCGGCATCTGCTGGCGCGCGCGATCACCGGGATCGAACGTGATCTGCTCGATGAGCAACAGCGGGCGTTGCTCCAACAATTGAGTGCCGAAGTTGATGGCTGTCCGGTTCTGGGGATCACCGGTACCGGCGGAGCGGGCAAGTCGTCGTTGACGGATGAGCTGATTCGGCGTTTTCGGCTGGACAGTGGCGATGAGGTGAAGATCGGAATACTGGCCATCGATCCGACGCGGCGTAAGACGGGCGGCGCGTTGCTGGGCGATCGGATCCGGATGAATGCGATCTACCACCCGAATGTCTTTATGCGCAGCCTGGCAACCCGCGACGCGGTGGCGGAAGTCCCCGATTATCTGCGGGAAGTCATACAGGCAATGCGGGTCTCGGGCTTCGATCTGATCGTCATCGAAACGCCGGGAATCGGCCAGGGCGACGCGGGCATCGTGCCGTACGTGGATGCGTCCATGTACGTGATGACGCCCGAGTTCGGGGCCCAGAGCCAACTCGAAAAAATCGACATGCTCGACTTTGCGGACCTCGTCGTCATCAACAAATTCGACCGCAAGGGCAGCGAAGATGCGCATCGTGATGTGTCCAAGCAGATGCAACGCAATCGCCAGGCTTTCGACGTTCGCCCCGATGACATGCCGGTGTTCGGGACGATCGCTTCGCACTTCAACGACGATGGCGTCACGGCGGCGTACCAGGGCCTGGTTCGGATCCTGCGCGAGCATGGGCTGCGCGAGTATCCGAGCCGGCTGCCGTTGGTCACGGTTAAGAAGTCCACCGAGAAGACGGTCATCGTTCCCGCCGAACGGCAGCGCTATCTGGCGGAGATTGCCGAGATCGTGCGCGGCTATCACTCGCGCATCGAAAAGCAGTCGGGGATTGCCCGTGAGCGGCAGCAGTTGACGGCCACCCGGGCAATGCTCGACGCCGCCGGCGCGGGTCCCCTTGATGCCCTCGACAGCTTGATTGATGCGCGCGGCGATGCGCTCGACGCCGATGCAAAGGCACTGCTCAAGGCCTGGCCGGAGACCCGCGAAGCCTATCGTCAGGATGAGCTGGTGACGCAGCTCGGCGCCGGTCGTGAGGTACGCACGGAACTCACCTTCACAACGTTGTCGGGAAGCCGGGTTCCCCGGGTGGCAGTTCCGGGTTTCGAGGACGAAGGAGAGCAACTGCGCTGGCTGATGCGGGAGAACCTGCCCGGATACTTTCCCTACACCGCGGGTGTGTTTGCCTTTAAACGAGATAACGAAGACCCGGCTCGCATGTTTGCCGGCGAGGGCGATGCGTTCCGTACCAACCGCCGCTTCAAGGCGCTCTCAGAGCACTCCGAGGCGAAGCGCCTGTCCACCGCGTTCGACTCCGTCACGCTGTACGGATTCGATCCGGACGAGCGGCCGGATATTTACGGAAAGGTCGGTAACTCTGGCGTGTCCATCGCGACCCTCGACGACATGAAGGCACTGTACGACGGTTTCGATTTGTGCGATCCGATGACGTCGGTATCGATGACGATCAACGGTCCCGCGCCGACGATTCTGGCGTTCTTCCTGAACACGGCGATCGATCAGCAGCTGGATCGCTTCGTCGCTGAGCAAGGCCGGGCGCCGAACGACGAAGAAACGGCACAGATCAAAGCCGAAACCTTGCGCACGGTGCGCGGGACGGTGCAGGCAGACATCCTCAAGGAGGATCAGGGACAGAACACCTGCATCTTCTCGACAGAGTTCAGTCTGCGCATGATGGGCGATATCCAGCAGTACTTCATCGACAACGACATCGGCAACTTCTACTCCGTGTCGATCTCCGGCTATCACATTGCCGAAGCGGGAGCGAATCCGATTTCGCAGCTGGCATTCACCATGAGCAACGGTTTCACGTTCGTGGAAGCCTACCTGACGCGCGGCATGGACATCGATGCGTTTACGCCGAACCTGTCGTTCTTCTTTTCCAACGGCATGGATGCGGAATATACGGTTCTTGGCCGGGTCGCGCGTCGTATCTGGGCGGTGACGATGCGCGAAAAATATGGCGCTAACGAGCGCAGCCAGCGGCTGAAGTACCACATTCAGACGTCAGGCCGGTCGCTGCACGCGCAGGAGATGGATTTCAACGACATCCGCACCACGCTTCAGGCGCTGGTTGCCATCTACGACAATTGCAACAGCCTGCACACCAACGCCTACGATGAGGCGATCACCACGCCGTCCGAAGCGTCGGTCAGGCGGGCACTTGCGATCCAGTTGATCATCAATCGCGAGTTTGGACTGGCGCGCAACGAAAATCCCGTGCAGGGTGCTTTCATCATCGAAGAACTGACCGATCTGGTCGAGGAGGCCGTGCTCCAGGAGTTCGAGCGGATTTCGGAGCGTGGTGGTGTATTGGGCGCCATGGAGACGGGATATCAGCGCGGCAGGATCCAGGAGGAGTCGCTCCTTTACGAGCACATGAAGCACGACGGCAGCCTGCCCATCATCGGGGTCAATACGTTCCTGGCGGAAAATCAGGAGGAAGAGGAGTTCAACGTTCAGCTGGCCCGTTCCACCGAGGACGAAAAGCGCAGCCAGATCGAGCGTTTGACCGCGTTCAAAGCGCGCAATAGCGACCAGGCGATTGCTGCCCTTGAGCGAATCAAAGAGGCGGTCACGAGCCACGGGAATGGTTTCGAGGCGTTGATGGATGCGGTTCGCTACTGTTCGCTGGGCCAGATCACCGACGCCCTGTTCGAAGTCGGCGGACAATACCGGCGCAGCATGTAGTCAACCGGGCTCGGATGGGTCGTGCCACCGCGCCAGCAGCACGCTGGCGTTGTCGGCGCGGTCCCCCGCGCGTTTGGTCGCACGATTGACCAGGGCTTCCAGCGGTTCGCGTTCGAGTTCCACGTCGCTCAGGTGAACGGCAAGTTCCCGGGGTGAAAACTGATCCCAGAACCCGTCGCTGGACAGCAGGAACGTATCTCCATGGGCGAGCTCGACCGAGTCGTAGTCAGGTAGCGGCGGGTCCTCGCTGCCGAGGCGCCGGTACACCGCATTGCTGGCCAGAGCGGGGGCCGCGCCGCCACGTTGTTTGGCGACCAGCATGGCCACTGAGTGGTCCTCGGTCGCGCGAATCAGTTCGCCGTCGCGGAACTGGTAGAGGCGACTGTCGCCGACGTGAGCCCAATAGGCCTGGGTCGCACACGCTAACATGACTACGCAGGTGCTGCCCGGTGACGATGCGCCACCGGTGCCCAGCTCGCGGATTTTCGCGTGCGCAGCGTTGCACAACCGTTCGAGCACGCCGAACGGGTCTTGCGGCGAGCCTTGCGGCGAGCCTTGCGGCAAGCCTTGCGGCGAACCTTGCGGAGCGTCCGCCGTCGCATGGCTGAAGGGCTTCGCGGCGTTGATGACAGCCTGTGCAGCCTCAGCCCCGCGCGGGTGCCCGCCCATTCCGTCCGCCAGCACACACAGGTGGGTGTCCGGGCGCGGCAACGGGAAGGCGGCGACCCGGTCCTGTTGCTCGTCGCGGGCACCTATGTGCTGGGCATGGAGGATCGTCCAGGACATCGGTCAGTCGTCGCTGAAGCCGAACATCGACTTGAACCCGTTGGCGACCCGGCGTGGCGCGTCGCCGAAGAAGTGGGCGTTTTTCTGAAGTTTCAACAGCGTCTCGTCCTCGGGTGCCAGTTCCAGCCCGGCTTCGATGTAGCGGCGGGCCTTTCCGTACTGGAGATTGGCAATCGACCTGTCTGCCAGTTCGATATAGGTCTCCAGCAAGCCGTTGACTGCGAGATCGTTGCCAGAGTCCCACTTGAGCACCGTTTGGTAGTGGTACAGCACGTTGTCGTTCTCGGGAAAGTACAGGCGTTGCTCATCTCGGGCGTGCACTGCCTGTTGCAGATGGGACTCAATCTTGAAGGTGCGGATGCTCGAGTAACCCGCGATCGCTATCATGATCAATGCGACCGCCCCGACATTGGCGTAGCGACGCATGCGCGCGCCGCGCCGACCCGATGCGCGGACTTTGCCCTGGCTCCTGGCGGGACCCGGGGTAGACGATCGCCCGGGCAGGTTGTCCGAACTGATGCGGATGACCTCCTCGACCAGTTCAGCACCGCTTTCGAAACGGTCGTCAGCTTGTTTCGCCAGCATGCGATCCAGCAGCGGCTGGAATCGGCTCAGTTGCGGGGGTAGCGGTGGGGCCGGTTCGGTGATGTGGGCGACCAGCGTCTCCATAGGCGTGGCGCCCTCGAAGGGCTTGCGTCCGGTAAGCATTTCATAAAGCACCACGCCCAGACCGTAGATGTCGGTGCGGCCATCGAGCGGTTTGCACTCGGCTTGTTCCGGACTGAGGTAATAGGGGCTTCCTACTGCCGTGCCGTCCATGGTCAGTTGGGCGTCCGTCTCGCTGTGCTTGGCGATGCCGAAGTCCGTGAGAATGGGTGTGCCGTCCGTATGGAACAGGATGTTCGCGGGTTTGATGTCGCGATGAATGACGCCCTGGTCATGCACGAAGGCCAGACAGGCACCGATGACCCGAACAATTTCGAGCGCCGCGGGGACGCTGATTGGTTTCGTCAGGCGCTTCTCGAGATCACCACCGGCGAGGTATTCCATCGCGATGTAGTGCCGCTCGCCCAACGCGCCGATATCGTGAATGGTGATGATGTTGCGGTGGTCGAGGGCCGCGATCAGGTGCGCTTCGTTCAGAAAACGCTGCGCGTCTGTTGGTTTGTCGAATTTGTTGAGAACCTTCAGCGCGACGTTGCGGCCCAGCGATTCCTGTCGGGCAAGGTATACCCGGGCCATTCCTCCGCGGCCGATCTCTCGCAGATCCGAATAGCCGGGAATTTCCACCGCAGTCGCGTATCAGGCCGTGACAGGATCAGTGAAGGACAATGTCAGATCGACCATTTTGATCGTGTCTCCGTGACCCAGGCGCCAGGACTTGGAGACCGCGGTGCCATTGATGCTGATGTCCGTGCCCGATTCAGGCACCAGATGAAACCCGTCGGCCTTGCGGCTGATCGTGGCGGCCAGTCGTGGCGCCCGCCAACCACCGATGCGCACGTCGCATTCGCGGCCTTTGCCAATGGTCAGATGAACCTTGCTCAACGGGTATTCCGTAGATCCGTTGCGAGCAGATTGGACGGTCAGCGCGGGGACGTTCTGCTGTTGTCGTGCGGCGATCAGGTCCACGAGTTCGGTTGCGTCGACTTCGAATGTTGCGCTTTGTCCCTGGTCCGCATGGGTCACAGCCGCGCTCGGAAGTTCGAGCCCGCTCGCTTTTTCCACGTAACGGAGCGTGTGCTTGGGCAGTTCCACCTCGTCGCCGAACTGAAGCAGGTGGCCCTGGGTTCGCTTGCCGTTGACCATCAGGCCGTTGGTACTGGCGGCGTCTTCGATGACAAACGAGCCGCGCTCCGGCGAGAGAATCGCGTGAAATGAGGATATCGCCGCATTGTCGATGCGAATGTCGCAGTTGCTGCCGCGACCGATCGTCATGACCTTTCCGCTCAGTTCGACTTCGCCGCAGAGCTGTCCTTCGAAATAGGTCTGAATGTATGCCATGCGCTGCTCACCTCGAACGTGCGTCAGGAATGGTCTGGCATGATAGGGAGGTGCCGCGTCGCGCGGCGTGAACTGGGTCGGGTGGGACGTCGGTGAGGATATCTAAGTGGTGACAACGTGAACCTTGTCACGACGCCGCGGGAGGTCCGGGCCGAAGCGATCCAGACCCGGAAAACACAATCGGGCGACGCTCGTCTGGTATGGCTGTGCGACCTTCCGCCTACGAACGGGCGGAATCACTAGGATCTCGAAGGCGGTTGGAATCAGTCGCCGACGGGTTTCTTCAGACGGAGCAGGAAGCGATCGGTGTGGCCACGCACGGACGGGTCGAAGACGCCGGCGGTGCGAGGATCGTCGGCATTGCGCAGCAGGTCGCTACGCGCCTCCACGGTAAAACCCGCGGCCTCGGCGCTCGCCACGACGAGGTCTTCTTCTATTCGATGCAGGGCTTTGTTGTCAGCGCCCGAGGCACCCGAGTGGTCGACAATGCCCAACACGCCGCCCGGCACGAGGATTGCGTATACGGCAGTGAGAAATCCGGCGGCTGCTTCAGGTCCGCCGCCGTTGTAGATGTCGTGAAAGTTGAGCGCGGTCAATGCCACGTCGATCGAGTTGGCCTCTAAACCGAGATCTTCGAACTCGCGGTCCCAGCGAATCACGTTGGCCAGTCGGTCGTTCTCCAGGCGAGCCGCCATGGCCTTGTCGCTGGCGCCATCCCGGAACTGCAGCGCGGCGGCGGTGTTTTGGGCATAGACCGTCCCCATGGGTCCGACTGCGATTGATAACACTTCGGTGTAATAGCCCGATGCGGCAATCAGATCCACGACGGTCATGCCAGGCGTGATGCCGAGGAAGCTCACTACCTCCGCGGGTTTGCGTCCGGCGTCGCGATTCCGATCGGCCTCGGCGCGATCAGTGGCCGAGAGCGCCGTTCGCAGCGATTCGAACTCATCGGCGTCGGCAAATAATTCAGTGCTGCTGCTGAAAGCAACGAGTGCCGCGAGAATCAACGTCCCGAATGTTCTGCGCATACAAACCCCTTTCGTTTGCTCGATCGACCTAGCATAGCCGGACGCCGGGTCGAATGGCATTCGCTTGATTGGAGAAACCCTGGGCTGCTATTTGGCCGTGCGGCGACGCCTCGACGGCAGGTCGACGAATTCCCCCGGCCGCTGTTCGTTGTTGGCTAGAATCGCCTCGGCCATCTCCGCGGGCTGCAGCATGCTGGCGTTCCAGATGCCAACGTAATCCAACCCATCTGCGGTCGAGTGATCGCGTGCATAATTGATCATGCGCTTGCAGCCGTATACGGCCAGCGGTGCCTTGCTTGCAATTTCCCGAGCGATGGACATCACTGCGTCCAGCATGGATGGCTGATCGGGGAACACTTGGTTGACCAACCCGACCCGGTGCGCCTCAGCCGCGGACATGCGGCGACCCGTATAGGCGAGCTCGCGGACGATGCCTTCGGGAATCAGTTTGACCAGCCGGGGAAACGTCCCGACGTCGGCGGTCATGGCGATGTTGACCTCGTAAATCGTAAAGAAGGCGTCCTCGGTGGCATAGCGCATGTCGCAGGCGGTCGCGAAATCTACGCCGCCACCGATGGCGCCCCCCTGGATTGCCACCAGTACGGGCATCCGACACACCTCGAGACAATTGAAGGTTTTCTGCATGCGGAGCACGTTGTCGTAGAATGCCGCCCCGCGTTGTCCCAGCAGTTCTTCGTCGGCGTCGTCCGCGTTGGAGGAACCGCTCGCGGCGCCAAAGGCTTTGATGTCCAGCCCTGCCGAAAAGTGCGGGCCAGTGGAAGAGATGACAATCACGCGTGCTTTGGCACCGTCATCGATGGCCTCGATGATTTCGGGCAGTTCATCCCAGAACTCAGGCCCCATGCTGTTTCGTTTCTCCGGTCGCGTCAGCACGATGTGCGCGATTCCGTCTTCGGTGGTTACCTCAAAACATTGGTAGGCCATGTCGCAACAGCTCCCTGTCAAGTTCGGTTCATGGATGCCACTATGTCGTGACCTTTTGTGAGCGTACCGGAGCGCGTGTCAACCCGCATAGCAAAGGAAGAGTATGGACATTTTCCGCACCCCGGAACATAGATTCGACGCCTGGATCGACTTTCCCTTCGAACCTCGATTCATCGAGTGGCAGGGGTTGCGCATGCACTACGTCGACGAGGGGCCGGCTGACGGACCGGTCATGTTGATGTGCCACGGCATGCCGACTTCCAGCTATCTGTACCGACGTATGATTCCACCACTGGTCGCCGCCGGGTATCGCTGCATCGCCCCGGACTACATCGGCTTTGGCAAAAGCGACAAGGTGCGCGATGACGCGTGGTATTCCATCGAGAAGCACAGCCAATCTATTTCGAACCTGATAGAAAATATAGATATCGAACGTATCACGTTGATTTGTCAGGATTGGGGCGGGCCGATCGGTCTTCGGCAGGCCGTTGACATGCCCGCGCGATTCGACCGCCTGACGATCATGAACACCTGGCTGCACGGCCCGGAACACCAATACACACAGGCGCTTCGCGACTGGAATGCCGGTTGGCATCCCGGTGGGCAGTTCGACGAGACACAGGCCTGCGGGTTGGTGATGCAGATGATCACGTCGCGCAATCCTGGAACTCCATTGACGCCGGAGCAGGTGTTTGCTGCGTACGAAGCGCCATTTCCTGATCGGGCGTCCAAGGCGGGGCCGCGGCGGTTTCCGTTGTCCCTGCCTTTCGACAATCCCGAAGGGGGTAATGCAGCAGAGCAGACCCGCTGTTTTACCGCGCTGGCTGAGTGGGACAAACCCATACATTTCATCTGGGGATTACAGGACGACGTGTTCAATGAAGCCTGGTGCGACCAGTGGGCCTCGTGCTATTCCCAGGCGACGGTCGACAAGATTCCCGACGCCCCGCATTTTCTGCAGGAAACCCACGGACCTCTGGTCGTCGAACACCTGCTGCGGCGCATCGACCAAGAGTAGCGTCACCCGACCCTGATCACGTGCTCCGAAGGAGGGGGGTGTGCTAATCTGACGGGCTGCCCACCTGGGATGAGCTCACCTGGAGGAACTATGTCAGAAGCCAATCTGAACCCCACCGGCAGCGATGCCGATATGTACAACCTGGCGATGTCCGAGGAGGCTGCGCCGCTGCTCGACGCGGTAAAGAAATTCATTGTGGAGGAGGTCGCTCCGATTTCGGAGGAGTTTTACCGGCTGGGCGAGGGCCGCGCAGATCGGTGGAGCTGGGTGCCGGGCCAGCTGGAATTGCTCGATGGCGCGAAGTCGAAGGCTAAGGAACAGGGACTGTGGAACTTTTTTCTTCCGGATGCCGAAACCGGTGAAGGCTTGAAGAACCTGGACTATGCCTACATTGCGGCGGAACTTGGCCAGCAACCCCTCGCCTCCGAATGCCTGAACTGCAGCGCTCCGGACACCGGGAATATGGAAGTGCTGGAGCGGGTCGGCACCGAAGCGCAGAAGGAGCAGTGGCTGAAGCCATTGCTGGCCGGTGAGATCCGCTCGGCCTACGCCATGACGGAGCCGGACATGGCCTCGTCGGACGCGAAGAACGTCGCGATGAAAGCGGTTCTCGAAGGTGACGAGTGGGTGCTGAACGGCGAAAAATACTACATCTCCGGCGCCGGCGATCCACGTTGCAAGATCATGATCACGATGGTCAAGACCAGCCCCGACGCGCCTCCGCACAAACAGCAGTCGCAGATTCTGGTGCCGACGGACAACCCGGGTGTCGATATTCTCGGCCCGATGCATGTGTTCGGCCACGACGATGCCCCGCATGGCCACATGCACATCCGGTTCACCGACGTGCGCGTGCCCAAGGAGAACATGCTGCTCGGCGAAGGCCGGGGATTCGAGATTTCCCAGGTGCGGCTTGGCCCGGGCCGCATTCATCACTGCATGCGTTCCATCGGTCAGGCCGAACGTGCGCTGGAACTGATGATCAAGCGCACGATGAATCGGGAAGCCTTTGGCAGGCCGATCATTCAGCTCGGCAAAAACCTGGAAGTGGTGTCCCGGGCGCGTATCGATATCGACGCGATGCGCCTGATGGTGCTGCGCGCCGCCCGCGCGATGGACGTGCTGGGCAATCGCGAGGCTCGCGTTTATGTCAGCGCCGCCAAGGCCATGATTCCTGAGCGGGTCTGCGAGATCATCGATCAGGCCATTCAGATGCACGGTGCGACCGGCGTATCCCAATGGACGCCGCTAGCGGACATGTATACCGGGCAACGTACCTTGCGGCTCGCTGACGGGCCGGACGAGGTACATCACCTGGTGGTGGGTCGAGCCGAACTGCGCAAGTACCAGTAGCGCACGCAGGGGGCGGGCATGAGTGATCGACTGGGGATCGACCTATTCTGGTCTTTTCGCAGCCCCTGGTCGTACCTCGCGACGCCGCGGTTGGTTGATTGGGCGGAACGGTACGTTCTCGACGTGCGGTTCCGTCCGGTTTATCCCATCGCTATCCGGACGCCGGAGTTTTTCGCGTCGCTGCAGCCGCAGTGGTTCAGCTACTTTCAGACCGACGTGTACAGGGTGGCGGAGTTCCTCGAACTACCGCTCGTCTGGCCAAGTCCGGACCCCGTGGTGTCGGAATTGAACAGTGAAGGACTGCCGAGCTTTCCGGATGAGCAACCCTACATCCACCGCTTGACGCGGCTGGGGGTGCTGGCCGAAGAGCGGGGCCGGGGGATTCAATTCGCAAACGAGGTTTCGAGCTTGATCTGGGGTGGGGCTCGCGGCTGGGACGAGTCGACGCTGTTGGCGGACGCGACAGCCGCCGCGGGTCTCGACCTCGCGGAACTCGATCCGATCGCGGAAACTGAGGCCGACCGGCTGACGGCGGTCATCGAGAAAAATCAGGACGACCATCAGGCGGCGGGTCATTGGGGCGTGCCCACGTGCGCATTCAACGACGAGCCGTTCTTCGGTCAGGACCGACTCGATGTGTTGTTGTGGCGATTGAAACAGGCCGGACTCGAGGAACGCTAGGTTCCTTTTCAGGGCGGCCCGAGTGGTTTCAGCCCGTTACCCATGATCACGTTCCGACCGGAATCCGCCGCCGACCATGCGCGCGTCGAAGGCATCGTCGAAGCGGCCTTTGGCCGGCCGCTTGAAGCGGAGATACTCGCGGCGGTGCGCGCCGGTGACGACTGTGTCTCGACGACCGTCGCCGTCGATGCGGGACAGATCGTGGCCCAGGTACTCTTTTCCCGGGTCAGCCTGTCGGGCGCCGATCACGCCAACCTGTGCGCGTTGGGGCCCGTGGCGGTCGATCCGCCTCGCCAGGGCGAAGGCATCGGCTCTGCTCTGATCCGGGCCGCATTGGAACCGCTGAGCGATGGACGGTGGGATGCGATCTTCCTGTTGGGCAATCCACGCTACTACGCCCGGTTCGGCTTCGAACTCGCAGCTCCTCTCGGGTTTCACTATTCGCAGCTCGAATTCGATCCCGCCTTCCAGGTTCTGCGGATCAACGAAACACTCGCCGGCCTTGCCGGCTGGATCCAATACCCGGCGGCGTTTGCGGGACACTAGGCACCGCACGACTACCAGGCGTGCACCTCGCCGTTCCACTTCATGAAGCAACCCGTGCCTTCGAGGGAAACGCCTTCGATGACCGATATGATGCCTTCGGCACTCTCGGAGGCTTCGATTTCGGCATCGGGGCCACCCATGGCGGTTTTTACGTAGCCGGGATGAATCAGTGCCACCGCGGTCTCGTCGTTGGCCAATTCGACCGAGATCATGCGCATTACTTTGTTTACGGCGGCTTTGGATGAGCAGTAGGCGTACATGACGGGCCAGTTCAGGTCCAGTGCCCCCATCTGACTGGTGATGGTGATTGCCTTGGCGCCATCGGCTGCCTTCAGATTCTCGCGGAAAGCCTGCAGCATGCGCAGTGGCGCCATGGTGTTGACGGCAAATGCATCGGCCCACCCGTCGAAGTCCATTTGCAGTGCGGATTGCTGGTCGGGTGCCGGGCCGGGGGTACCTGCATTGTTGATCAGAATGTCGATGGGCCGATCGCCGATCTCGGCAGCAAGGGCGGCGACCGAATCGCCATCGGCGACGGTTACGCCGCAGATCTGAACGTTGTCGAGATCGTGCAGCGCGTCGGCCTTGTCCGGTTCGCGGCAGCAGGCGATAACCTCATTGCCGGCGGCGGCGTAGCGTTTGGTGAGTTCCAAGCCGATGCCGCGATTGGCGCCGGTGATCATAACGGTGGCCATGGTGTCGTTCTCCCTTGTTTTTTCGAGTGTCTTACAAATTTGGACATCCATCATCTTTGATGGATGTCCAAATCTTTTCCGGATCTTTCCCGGCCGGTGAGCCAGGAGGTGCAATATACATGAAGCCCCGTATTAATCGGCGCGCAGGTAGGGACGGATCAGGAGTTCGAGTTGTGCGACCACCTGGGCGATCGTGTCGTTTGCGGTGAGTTCGGGGCGCATGATGAACACCAGGCCG
>SMVA01440243.1_pt1 | contig 71099 bp, 57 predicted proteins | sample 2456451 | NCBI WGS metagenome assembly SMVA01 (sample SAMN11095933, study PRJNA526329) | marine sediment metagenome | biome: Marine sediment; feature: Surficial sediment; material: Deep marine sediment; isolation source: Hadal surficial sediment | place: Pacific Ocean | collected 2014-05 | depth...
CAGCGATGTGCCGAAGAACGCGCTGGCATATTGTTTCGTGATAATGACCTCGCCTTCCCTCGGAATGACTTCTTCACAAAAATCCGCATACGGATTCCCTTCTACGAGATCCTTCAGAACCGGCGCTTTCTGAATCCAGACGCCGCCGTCGGCAAAATCGGGCGGCGTGTAACGCACCTGGGTATGGATGATCGGTACGCCCTTCGCGCGCCCGACCTCGAGTAACTCGGGCATCTCCTTGACGCAGGCAACCACGCCAGGGGCATAGAGCGCCGACCCTTCGGTCGTGTAACCCTGAAGCAGGTCGATGACGATAATCGCCGATTTCTCGCCGAAGCCCAGACGGCTGTCCCATACGCCTTCGTAATTTTTGTCAGCAGAGTCAGACATGTGCGTTCCCCTCTTTATTATTCGTGCCTATCCGCCCAATGGTGTCACCGAACACGCCGGGCTGCAACACCACACCGGCCCAAAGGGCCCGTTGGCCAGGCTGTTTCGACCGCACCTGGCCATAGCGCGGACGGCCGCGCGCAAGCGTCAAATCGGGCCTTGCGATGGGAGCAAACGTGCTATACATAGGCGATCAGACATCTGGAGGAACCCGTCATGGCAGAAGCAGCACAACGCTGGGATCAATCGGACAAAAAATCCGACGTCGTCGAAAATCTGAAAATTCGCAGCGGCTTCGAGGGCCGGGAGGATGAGCTCGGCAAGTCGATCGCTATTGTCTTGCGCATGCTCGGCAATCACGCTGGCTACGCGCATGAATTCAACGATCCGCTCGTCAAGGCGCACCTCATGGCGATTCAGTTCGCCAAGAACAACGGCATGCTGGAAGATTACGTGGCCCATGACATCAAGACCATGGAGCCGATTAACGCACGCATGAAGAATCTGATCGACAAAACGGGCAAGAAGGAAATTGCGCTCGTCGGGTTGTTCGACCGGACGGCGTGCCATTATGCGCTGGCGCTGGACACGACGGGTGAGCCCGGCATGCGCACCTGGACGTCACCGTTCAGCAGAGTCCTCGAAGCGTCCAAAAGAATCGGGCAGTTCGACCTGACGGAACAGGAGATCCACGAGCAATGGACAGTGCCGCGGCTGATGGGTTTTGGCAAGGCCATGGGCGTGAAACTCAAGATATCGGATTTAGGGGAAGACGGGACGATTACCTGCGAACTCTTGGATTAACTCCGTTCAATCCGAAACTAAAAGCCCGGCCATTGTCGGGCTTTTTTTGTGTCGCTGAAACCAAAGTTGTTACTATCGCAGTTACCGGTAAGCCGCGCTGTTTGGGTCGGCATGGCGCGACGAAGAAATTTTTTTCCTCTGGGGAACTATGACGACTTACAGGACGCGCGGTTTGTGGGCCGCCATATCGATTGTGGCGGCCGGGACCGCGAACGCGGCACTCGATGAAATCGTCGTCGAGGCGCAACGCAGGGCGCAGAACCTTCAGGACGTGCCGATCGCCGTCACGACGCTCAACGCCGGTCAGCTCGAAAAGCTCCAGGTGATCAGGGTCGAGGACATCACCCTTTCGGTACCCAATTTTCAGGCTTACGAGATCACAGCGAACAGCACCGCAATGCAAATCCACGCCCGCGGCGCGAGCGTGCAAAATCCGGGATTCATTTCGTCTGAATCGCCGGTCGGCGTTTACGAGGATGATGTCTACCGCGGTCGGCTCGCGACGGCGAACCTCGACCTGACCGACGTCGAGCGCGTCGAAGTGCTGCGCGGACCGCAGTCCACGCTGTACGGCCGTAACACGATCGCCGGCGCACTCAAGATTTACACGCGCACCCCGGGCGACGATTTCTATGCCAACGCCTCGGTCGGTTACGGCAATTACGAAACATCGAAGATTACGGCTGCCATCGGCGGACCACTGCTCGAAGGCACGCTCGCGGGATCTATTGCGGGCAGTTACCACAATCGTGACGAAGGCGTAATCAACAACCCGAATACCGGTGTCCCGGTCGGCGAGTACGAGAACAAAGCCGCCCGCGCGAAACTGCACTGGTACGACAACGAAAAGTTCAGCCTCACGCTCACCGGCTGGATCGTGGATGTCACGAACGACGGTTACAACGGCATTCCCTATCTGCCGTTTTTCGGCGCCGGCGCCGTGCCGGGCGCGCCGGCATCGGGTTTCTATGACAACTGGTCACCCGCCGGTTCCAACTTCGGCAGCACGGAGCAAGCCGGCGGCACGCTCGATTTCAGCTACGATTTCGGCGTGCTGACGTTCAGATCGATCACGGCTTATTCCGATATCGACGACCTTTTCGGCTTCGACCTCGCCGGTGGCGGCAATGTCAATATGGCTCCGCTCGGAACACCGGGCCTGTTGGTCAGATCGGGCTCGAACATGAAGCAGTTCAGCCAGGAGTTTCACCTGCTCGGCTCGGCGTTCGACGATGCGTTCGATTGGATCACCGGTTTCTACTACCTGCACGAGGATGGCAAGCAGAATTATTCCGGTCAGCAACCGTTCGTGTTCAATTTTCGCGAGGACACGGACATCGACACCAAGAGCTACGCGTTGTTTGCGGAAGGCGCCTGGAACTTCGCCGATCGCTGGTCGGCAACTCTCGGGTTACGATATACGGACGAGGCAAAGGAATTTGCCCTCAATTGCATGGGCAATCCGGGCAATCCCGCGCCCAGCACGTGCATGCCAATGGACGACAGTCTCGATCTCAAGAATAATTTCGAAAAGTGGACGCCGCGGGTGGTCCTGAACTACGACGTGACGGGCGAAATGCTGCTGTACGCGAGCATTTCGAGAGGCTTCCAGGCCGGTGGTTTCCAGACGCTCTGTTTCGGCAACCTCGACTGCGCGGCAAATAGCTACCGTCCGCAGGATGTCATCTCCTACGAACTCGGCTACAAGGGCACGCTGCTCGAAGACACGATGCTGCTGAACCTGGCGACCTTTTTTGCACAATACGACGATATTCAACAGACGGTCCCGCAACTGGATACCGGCGGCAACGTTATTTTTCCGACCGAGAACGTCGGCGAAGTTGACGTCTGGGGCATCGAGCTCGAGTGGAACTGGGCGCCGATCGACCAGTTCAACGTATTCGCGAGCGCCGGCTACATGAAGAGCTCTTATGGCACACTGAGCCCGAATTCTGCGGCGGCCGTATCGGGCGCGAAAGATTTGCCTTCTACACCCGAGTTCACTGGCCTGCTCGGTTTCGATTACACGATTACGGCGGCGTCAGCGCTCAACGTGTTCTTCGGCGCCGACGTTTACTATTCGAGCGAATACTTCACCGAAGTCACGAACTCACTGCCTATCGACAGTTATACGCGCCTGAACGGGTTTGTCGGAATCGGCCATCCGGAAGCCACATGGCAACTCATCGCCGAAGGGAAGAACCTCGCTGACAGCGATGACAACGTGTCCGGGTTGTTTGTCGAAGGGGTTGGATTCGGCATCACGAACATCCGCACAGTCCTGCCGCCGCGCACCTACATGGTCAGCGTGAGATTCAATTTCTGATCGACGCCACATTTTCGTCTGCCTGATCGGGTTGCTCGTGGCCTGCCAGGGCGAACCGGCCAAAAACGATGCCGACGTCATCGTCGTGGGTGCCGGCATCGCCGGCATCTCGGCAGCGCTCGAGGCCGCCGCGGCCGGCGCCCGGGTCCTCGTGATCGAGACGTCATCCGTACCGGGCGGCCACGCCGTCAGGGCCGGCGGATTTGCGCTCGTCGGCACGCCGCTGCAGGTGCGCAAAGGCCTGACGGACACGCCGGACATTGCGTATCAGGATCTCATGGCCTGGGGCGAAGATGCGGACCCGGGCTGGGTGCGCGCCTATGTCGAGAATTCCCGGACCGAAGTCTATGACTGGCTGATATCTCTCGGCGTCAAATTCGCAGTCGTGCTCGATACACCCGAAGACTCGGTGCCGCGATTTCACTTTGCGCGCGGCGGCACCGCTGTGCATGCCGTCGTGCCGATGCTGCGCGCTGCCTACCGCAATGCGAATATCCGCTTCGTCATGAACAGCGGTGCGGAACGACTGGTCCGCTCGGGACAAGCCGTCACCGGCATCGAGATTCGCAATTCGCGCAGCGGGGCCCGAACGATTTTGCGCGCGCCATCGGTGGTTTTGGCCACGGGGGGCTTTCAAAGTAACCTCGACATGGTCCGCGCCAACTGGCGCACCGGTGGACCGAACGCCGCGCCCGAACCGACGCAGCTTCTGATCGGCGCCGGTCACGAAGCGACGGGCACGGGCATTAAACTCGCCAAAGAGGCCGGTGCGGCGCTGTCGCGTATGGACCATCAGGTCATATTCGTCAACGGCCTGACCGATCCGCGTAAGCGTACGCATGGCCTGAATACGCAAAACCCGGCCGCGATCTGGGTCAATGCAGACGGCCGGCGATTCGTTAACGAGTTGGCCAACACCAAGACGGTCGAAGCGGCCGCCCTCGCATTGTCACCACAAACGCACTGGCTGATCTTCGATGCTCAGGGTCGGCGCCGCCTGCGCATTCGCGACACGATCTGGTTAAATCCAAAAACCATCGTTCGTGAAATACTCGACAATCCCGCCGTCGTTCACAAGGCGGAAACCATAGACGAACTCGCCGCCGCAGCCGAATTACCGGCCGGAACGTTGCGCAACACGATCGAGCATTACAACGCTGCCGTCGCGTCCGGTGAGGATTTCGAGTTCCGGCGCTTCGCGATCGATTCGCCGGGTCCGAAGCCGATCGCTATCGATCAGCCGCCGTTTTACGCCATGCAGTTGTTTCCGATGACCCGCAAAAGCATGGGCGGGCTCGCGATCGATGCCACGGCCCGCGTACTCGATCAGGCGGGCATACCGATTCCTGGCCTGTATGCCGCCGGGGAACTGACCGGCGTCGCCGGTATCAACGGCAGTCACGGCGGCTCCGGCACGTTCCTCGGCCCGTGCGTGTTCACCGGCCGGATCGCCGGACGCAGCGCCGTGCCGGATGTTCGAGACACGGCTGAATTCGATGCCGACACGAAGATCGGACCGGCTGCCGGGCAGATGCTCGGAGTGGAACAGCTTGCGGCCCTTCTCGAGCAGCCGCGCCCGGGTTACTGGCACTTCGAGCAGGCACATGCAACCGTGCTGGAAAGAAGCGATGCCTGCGAGCGCTGTCACTCGTCCGCCTGGCCGACCGCCCCCGCGACCGGCGCTGCACAGACGCTCGCGCAACTCGACAGTTGCACCGAGTGTCATTAAAGCGGCTAAAAATGGGGTCAGACCCCATTTTTACCCCAGTTTTTTTACGATCCGCTCCAGCGTGTCGCGTTGCGCGCCCAGCGAGCGCGCGACGGCGAGCTGTCCGGCCGCGCGCACCTGATTGTGTTCGCTATGGCTGCTGAATTTTTCCGGATTCCAGCCGAAATAACTTTCGTTCAGTGCATCGGCGCAGAAACGCGCCGAAAGTTCGAGAAGAATGATCTCCGTCGCCGGCACAATTGCGGACAATTCATCCGAAGTGATCCAGCCTTGTGCCTCGCCCGCGTAAGCTTCGATCGCCGCGGCAAACAGGTTCGCTGAAAATTCGCTTTCGCGGCCGTCTTCGCCCGACAGATTGCACCAAGACCGCATCGCATCGCCGAGTTCCAGCGGCAGCGGCATGCGCGAAATCGTGTCGAGATCAATGAGGCAAAGCGCCCTGTCCGTGCCGAACTCGAAGATGATGTTATTGATCTTCGGATCACCATGCACGACCCGATCCGGAAGCGCGGGCAGGACGGGCAATGACTTCGCGATTTTCAGAATTTCCCGACCGAGCTTGAGCACGGCCGCATAGTGTGCATGCCCCGTTTCGCGGACCAGCGTCTCCTCAAGGAAACTCAGGTGCTTCGCCGTATCGTGGATCCCGAGCCGGAGATTCGCGAACTGGTGATTCAGATCCCCGACGGCTCGATGAAAACGGGCGAGCAGCCTGCCGGCCTCACGGGCCTGCCGCTCCCCGGATAATGAATCGTGACTGACGCCGTCGATATACGTCAGCAAGCGCCAGATCCCCTGCCCGGCTTCGACCCAGAGTGCCCCGCGCCCGGTCGGCACGATTCGAGTCGTCGGCAAACCCTTGTCGGCCAAGCGCCGTGTCACGACATCGATGTCCTGGTTGATGGCTGGGGGAAAGATGGGATTTACGCGCTGGAGCACGAACCGCTGCTGTGCGGCGCAGTCCACCCGCCATGTCTGGTTGATCAGGCCATTGCCGAGCGATGCAACGCGGATAACATCCAGCGCATATTCGGCCAACACAGCGTCCAGGATTGGGGGGTCATGAGCCATAATCCGGCATATTTGAGCCCCTATACACGAATTGGTCAACCGGACACACTATATAGTAGCGAAACAGAACTATATTGACAGACCCCGGTCATACCCGGTAGGTTAACGGCATGGATAACATGGAAACACAAAATGCAGGGCCCAAACTCGTCTTCACAAATGCGGCGGCCTTGAAGGTCAGTGACCTGATCGCTCAGGAGGATAATCCCGATCTCATGCTGCGCGTGTTCATCAGCGGCGGTGGATGTTCCGGATTCCAATACGGCTTCACTTTCGAAGAAAACCGGCAGGATGGCGATCTGACATACGACAACCAGGGCGTGACCTTACTCGTCGACCCGATGAGCATCCAATACCTGATCGATGCGGAGATCGATTACAAGGAGGACCTGGAAGGTTCGCGTTTTGTGATCCGCAATCCGAATGCGGCTACTACTTGCGGCTGCGGCTCCTCCTTCTCGGTTTGAAGTTCCTCAAGCGACGCAATCCCGCGTTGAAAGCCGATTCAAAATGCTCGAGTACGGGCGTGTACACTCCACTTTTGAATCAGCTTTCGCCTTGACTTGCATCGCCTGAGAACCTTCAAATTTTAATGTCCCTCAGGCGGCGGGTTGAAACCGGACACAGAGTTCATCCAGTTCCGTATCGTCGAGCGATTCCTGCAACAAGCGACACCGGAACCCCTCCTGATTACCGCCATCGAGATGCTCGCACCGCGCGCAAACGCCGGCCATCGATCTCGACCGATTTCTGGCGAGCGTGTTCACGAGCGTCCGGAGCGTCGACACCGTGCTGGCCTGGCAGGCACTCGTGAGTTCGCCGGCCGCCCGCACCAGATGCTCGAGCGGATCATTCGTGAGTAGATCGCGACCTCTTGCCGTCAGATCGAGACGCACCCGCCTCGCATCCTGATTGGAACGCGTCCGCACGACGTAACCTTGCTCGACGAGACTCTTGACCGTCTGCGACGCGGTCCCCCTGGTGGTCGCATGAAATTCCGCAAAGCCCGAGATGTTTCTGGAAAAGCGATTTGCGCGCTCGAAAAAGCGCAAGGCCATCCATTGCGCCTGTGTCAGGCCACCGGCCGCACAATCGGCATAGGCGGCGCGTCCGATTTGCAGAATCAAGTCTGCGAGGTGCCGATCATCGCTCTGCGGGACGGGTATTTTGCGCAGCATCCAGATATAATAGCGATTCGAAACTATATTGACAACGGGATCGGCAATCGATACCGTGGCCGCCGCCCTGATGCGGCGGCCAATAGAACAGAGGAAAACAAATGGCGCTCGACAGTGAAACTCGCGGAATCATCGAATCCCTGATCACCAACAACAAGGTCGTGCTCTTTATGAAGGGCACGCCGCAGCAGCCCCAGTGCGGATTCTCGGCCACGACGATCTCGACGCTGAATATGCTCCTGCCAGATTACATGACGGTCAACGTGCTCGACAATCCCCGAATTCGTGACGGTATCAAGGAACTCAGTAACTGGCCGACGATCCCGCAGCTCTACGTCGACGGCGAACTCATCGGTGGCAGTGATATTGTTCAGGACATGCTGAAAAACGGTGAACTCGGCAACATTCTCGGCGTCGAGGCGCCCAGCTCTAAAACGCCGGAGATTCAGGTCAGCGGGCCCGCAATCGAAGTCATGAAGAGCGCCACCCAATCGCAGCAAGGGTCGACTTTGCATCTACAGGTCAGCGCAGGCTGGAACCACACTCTGAATCTTGAGCGTAACAAGACCGGTGCCGTCCAGGCCGATATCGGCGGAATTGAAATACACCTCGACCCGTGGAGTGCGTCCCGCGCCGACGGGCTGCGCGTCGAACTCAACGAAACGCTGACCGGGAAGAGCTTCAGTTTCGATAATCCGAATGCGCCCCCGCCGATCAAACAGATCAGCGTTCAGGAACTCAAGGAAAAGCTTGACAACAATAAGGACGTCGTGTTGATCGATGTTCGCAGTCCCGAGGAACGCGCGATCGCATCCATTGACCGTGCTCTGCCGTGGAACGACGAAACGATGGCACTCGTCGAGTCGCTGCCGAAGGACACCGAACTGATCTTCCACTGCCAGACCGGACCGCGGAGTCAGGCACTCGCCGAAATGCTGCGCGGACGCGGTTACACCAACCTCAGCAACGTAACCGACGGCATGAAGGCCTGGTTGGAAGAAATCGAGCCGTCCTAGCGTTCTCCAACGATGGCGACCAGCCGCCTCGGGCGTTGGCTGCTGAATTTTCGGTCCTTCTAAGTTGCGGGCGGAAAAAACCAGTCCGGCCCGGCACAAGCCGCCGTCAATTCGATCTGCACCGTGACTTCTGCCGCCGGAAATGAATCGACTTCGGTCAGGCCGGCCAGATCGTTTCTGTCACTCGGCGTGCACAACACGCCGTCGTTGTCATTATCGAGCCACGCGTAGACCAGCAGGCCCTCGCCTTTGTCCAAGGGATAGGCAAATTCGATCGAAAACCGCCCGATGATCGCCTCGAAACTTTCAATATACTCCACCGGATGGCGCAACTCGCCGTCTAAAGCCCAAGCGTGGTACACGTTGATATAGACCTTCCCGTCGATCGCGACACCGTCCGGCGCGTTGATGGACCCGGAGATCGAAACCGGCATCGGCGGCACCTCGGGCGCTCCGCAGCCCAACAAAATTGCGCACATCCCGCCGGCGCACGCACGCACCCACCGGTTAAGAGCGATTGCTCGATGCTGGATCATGGCTGAAACTCGGGCAAACCGAAAACACGGCTGAAATTGTTCGCGAGAATATCGCGCATCTCATCGACGGTGTAATCGGCATCCTTCATCGCGATCACGAATGCCTTGAGGTGCTTGCCGGTGTATCCCGGCATCTGTGGCCCGTCGGAGCCATAAATCAATTTGCGGGTGACACCGCCGGCTTTGATGCGCCTGACGAAATCCGGCAGCACCTCGGCTGCGCGCTCGGCGCCAAGCGCCCCCGGTTCGAGGTAAACATTGTCATAGCGTTGCGCGAGATCGATGCAGGCATCTACATAAGTCAGCTTGCGGTGATAGGTGTCCCAGCCGGCGTGGCCGAGAATGAATATCGTGTCGGGATAACGCCGGATCGCGTCTTCGAGATAATAGGGGTCCGTGTAAGGCGGTTCGAGCCGCACACCCGGATTCGGGCTCGTCGCCGTGTGCAGGTAAATCGGCTTGCCGAGGCGGCCCGCGATTTCGTAAATGCCGTAAAAGCGCGGATCATCGAACCGAAATTGCTGATGCGCGTGCGCCAGCTTAACGCCGATCATGTTATCCAGACCGGTCAGCGCCGCTTCGAGCGTCGCGAGTTGCTCAGCGCCATTCGTGTTCCACTGATCGACGCGCAGGCTCGCAAAACCGTACAGTCGATCCGGATTCAGGGCGACTTGTTCGGCGACGTATTCGTTCGTCGCAATGCCCGTCGTATGCGGGCTATAGATGGCAAATACGCCGGCCGCTCGAATCCCGGCATCGTCGAGTTGGCTCAGTAACCCTTCCCCGCGTAGCCAACGGTCGCTCAAAATCCCGGTCACCCATTTGAATCCACGCGGCACGCGGCTCGACAGGCGGTCCTGAAATACCGGCGGCATCCATTCCCAGCGGCCTGTGTGCAGGTGCACATCGACGACCGCGAGACGTTGACCATCGACTTCCACGCCCGGTGCCTCCGGTTTCCCTCCGCAGCCAGCCAACGACGCGAGGGCGAACGCAATGCAAACTGTCCTAAACACCTTCCGCCTGATCATCTTCGGCCGGAATCTCCTCTACCGGGAGCTTTTCAGACGGGGTTTCTTGAACTGGAGCCTCGTCCGGCGGCGCCACTTCTAACGGACCTTCTTCTGCGGGGGCCCCGTCGGCCGGGAGCGCTTGCAGCAGCGCCTCCTGTCGTTCGGCTTCCTGCCTCGCGGCTTCCTGCCTCGCGTCTTCCTGTCGGGCGGCTTCCTGCCTCGTGGCTTCCTGTCGGGCGGCTTCCTGCCTCACAGCTTCCTGTCTTTCGGCTTCCTGCCGTTCGGCGTCTATCCTGGCCGCCTCTTGCCGCATAGCTTCCAGCCGCAGCGCCTCCTGCCGGCGGGCTTCTTCCAATTGAGCCTGCCGCGCCTGCCGCTCCAAGGCCTCTTTTTCCCGAGCATTCTCCCTCAGGACCTGCAAAGCGCCAATCAGGATATTCGGCAGGCGGGAGTCGTCCCAATTCGAGTCATTGGGGCCGGTCCGCAATATCGTGAGCTTGTAGGACGGAATGACGTACAAACGTTTTTTGCCGAGCCCATCGAGGAAAAAAACGTCGTCGGCCAGAAACGGTGCCGAATGATAGTTAGCGAACGCTTCGAACTCCGGATCGTATCGCCGGTATTCTTCATGGTAAGTCCCGATCCACAGTTGCATGCCGTAATTCGGGTTCGCCCGAGAAGGCTTCAGCATCTGATCCACCCAACCTTCGGGGATGATTTGCTCCTCGTTATACACACCCTTGTTGCGCAGAAGTTCGCCGATCCTGATCCAGTCACCAATTGACGACCATATGCAACAATCCGTGTGCACCATTCCGGCGGGTTGATCCACAAACAGGAACGCGTCACGGCCGCCCATGGGAACCCAGAGTTTTTCCGCCATATATTCGGAGAATCGCCGATCGGTCGCGCGTTCGAGAATGATTCCAAGTAACTGCGGATTTGGATTGTAATGCGCGAATACCTCGCCGGGATTGCGCCGGATATCAACGGCAAGATTCGCTGCGACGATATCCGTACCCATTATGCGTTGCATACGCATCGATCGAGGGCTGAAATTCAGGTCCTCCCGAATTCCGCTCGCCATATGCAGTAAATGCCGGATCGTAACCTCACGTTTTCCGGGCGTATCCCATTCGGGCAAAAATACCGAGACGGAAACGTCCGCCGACTCGATATACCCTTCGGCAATCGCCTGCCCGATCAAAATGGCCGGCAACACATTAGTCATCGAATGTCCCGGGAAAAGGCTGTTCCGATCGTTGTTATTCCAATATTGCTCGAGCACGAGTTTGCCGTCATACGCGATCAGCAAGGAATCACTGCCGTGGGACGCCGCGTAATCCACCGCGAGGTCGAGTACGCTGTCGGGAAACGGGTTTTCATCATCGGTCGCCGTCGGCACGGGCGCCCCGGGTTTCGATGCAACGAGTTCGAGCGGCTTATACCAATCGTAATTCGGATCCAGCGGGTTGGTCAGAAACGAAGTCGTGTAGCGCTCCCAGTAGAGGCCGAAAGCGCCCATCATGGCCGGGATAACGCCCGTGATAATCACGAACAAGACCGCGACACCGAGCCACTTAAAAAGCCACTTGACCACTGATCATGCCCCCTGCCGGCCGGTTGGACTCAATTGAGATTGCCTGATTTTCAATCGCGGGCTAAAAGTACATTAAACCGCTGTATAAGTTAACCGACATTGAATGTCGTTGATCAATCGCAGTGCGGCATTTTATTGTCACCTCGACTTGCGTCGCCCGATCGCGGCGCCTGGCACGCCGTGCGTAGGGGGATCCATTCGTAAACCATTGTGGTGTCTTTGCGTCTCTGCCAGAATCAGTCGGCAAGATTGATATGGGCGTCCTATCTTAATGCAGAATCATTGCCGGGATCGGCGCCGTTTCCTCAAGACCGTGGGGTTCGTCACGCCCGCCATGGCCCTGTCGGCGATGGCCCCTTCGACGATGGTTCTGGCGACCCTGGCAATACCGGTTAGCGGTCTGGCAGCAGAACGCAGGCAATATCGCCTGCGCTTTTATCACCAGCATACACGCGAGCAACTCGATGTCATTTACCGGGACACCTTCCGGTACCGGCGCGACGCACTGGAGAAAATTAACACTCTGCTCAGAGACTTCAGAACCGGACAGATCCACCCGATCGATCCGGCCCTGCTGGATATCCTTTACGCGATTCAGACACAAACCGGCAGCGTGAGTGAGTATGAAATCGTCTCCGGATTCCGGTCACCGAAAACCAACGCCATGCTGCGCAACCAGACCAGCGGTGTCGCGGAGCACAGCCTGCATGTAAAAGGCAGGGCCATCGACTTGCGCCTGACCGATTTGTCCACCAAAGTTTTGCGCGCGACGGCGCTCGATCTCGGACGTGGCGGCGTGGGTTATTATCCGAAATCCAATTTCGTGCACTTGGACACCGGCCGCGCGCGTAGCTGGTAAACGTCATCTAGTTAAAGAGTCGGGGAATCATGAAACATCTCAAGCAGGCCGCCAGCGTCGCCGCATTCATTATTTTCGCCGGAATGATCGTTCACAATGTCAACGCGAATATCGTGGAGCCCTTTTTTTACGGATTTGAGGACAAGGCCACCGATTACGGTGACATGGCGAAGATCGAGGGCGCAATCGGCGAGTACCCGTTCGTGTCCAGTGGTCTTGCTCACATGATCGTGGGCTTCTCATTCATGATCCTCGGGTTGTACCTGAGTGAATTTTTTCGCCGGGCGACGCCGATCGGCTCGCGGCTGCTGTTCATCGCGGCCATGTTGTCCGGCCTCGGATTCCTGCTCACGGGCATTTCGGATATACCCGGCACGGCTTACGCCGGCCTCCTCAGGGCGCTGAATCCCGAGTTCAACACCAATATTCTGCTCATGACGACACTGTTCCGCGGCATGGTCAATACCCTCGCGATCATGGGCCTCGGCTGGTTCGCAGGCCAGGTCGCCTGGTGCGCGGCCCGGACCGAGGGATTTTCGCGCGGGTTCCGGATATTCGGCTGGATCAACACTCTGCCCGGCATCGTGTGCATCTATCTGCCCGTAGCCGGTTTCTCGTATCTGGTCCTGCTGCCGTTCTGGATGCTCTGGCTTGGCCTGCGAATCAGGAAGTTGCCCGCGCCCTCCTGATCGGCGGTCTTAATCGACTGTCCTGATCTTCGGGGTCGTGAAGTGCGGCCTGCGTCACGTTTTCCATAATCACCGCCTGAAAGTGCGGCGTATCTCATTGCTTTAGACGAACCCTCGTGCGATCGTTCAGGCCGTTTCCCGCTGTGCGCAAACCCCGGGAAGAGACCAAAGGAGTTGAAGATGAAGTACGCGATCATCGGTCTGGCTGCGTTCGCAAGCCTGCTGGGTTTCTCGGCCTCGGCCCTGGCTCAATCGGGGTCGACGTCATATACCTACGTCGAGGGCTCCTACGAGGGCAGCACTTTCAATACGGATCAGGCTCTCGGTGACGACGCGGACGGCAACGGCGGCCGCTTCGAGGCGAGCCTCGCGCTGCACAAGAACATGTACGTCTTCGGCACCTACCAGATCTCCAGCCTCGACGATATCACGAACCCCGCGCCGATCGTGCTCGACGACGCGACCTTGGGCACGATCGGTTTCGGATTCAATACGGATCTCTCGAGAGGACGCATTGCCCGCGACTACCGGGGCCTGCTCGATCGCTACAGCCTGTTCCTGAACGGGCAGTGGAAACATTTAGACATTGACAACGTCGGCGACGCGGACGGGTTCGAATTCGAGGTCGGATTGCGCTCGATCAACTTTACGCCGTTCGAATTCATCGCCAGCGTCGGCTATGAGGAGTTTGATAGCGCCGGCGGCAACCTGACGCTGGAAGGCCGGTTGCTATACGAAGTACTGACGAATCTGCAGCTGCAATTCGGCGTGGACTGGAATGACGACAGGTCGTCGCTGTTCTTCGGTGTCCGGTACAACTTCCCCAAATTAGTCCTGTTCTGAGTCCAAACTGACAACGTGCCCGTCGAACCCGACCCGGCGCGCTTCCCGTAGCTTCGAGCATCGCTTGCCGCGAGGCGTTCCCGCGCGTCGCATTTGCCGTTGCATTTGTTGCGTACTGTCGTAAAGTTATGCTGTTTCCATGCCACGCATTTTCACGTCTACATGCCAGGGGGCATCGAGATGCACCGTTTTCAGTCAACAAGAAAATCCATCGGCTGCCTGATGTTGGCTTGCATGGCCATGATCGCAAGCCCCGCTCCGCAGGCCCAGGAAAGCGGCCAGGCAGCCGACGCTGTAAGTCTTGCCGAGGTCATGAAAATACTCGAGAAGCAGCAAGCTGAACTCGACGCACAGAAAAAACAGGTCGCCGAACAGAAGGAAGCGCTCGATCGGCAGAATGCCTTGATTACTTCACTACAGGACCAACAGAAAAAAATCGGGGAACAGGCGAAGCAGCTCGCCGAGCAGAAAGAACAGATCGACAATCAGCGGCAGGCGATGCAAAACATGCAGACACAGCTCGACAAGGTCTCGGCCATCGACCCGAGTCAGCTGTCCGAGGATGAAATCAAGACCCGAGAACGGTTGCAGACGCTCGAAGATTCTCTCAAGGCCAGCGAAGATTCGGCCTCGACATCGTACGACATCGATTCGTTCCCGGGTTCAATCCCACTGCCCGGCACGTCGGCCGCACTGCGGATCGGCGGGTTCGTCAAGATGAACATCGTCGAAAGTTTCGACCCGATCGGCAGCCCGGATCGGTTTATCGTCGGCACCATCCCCGTGCCGCAGCAGAGTTCGCGCGCCTCGGCCGCGATCACGGTCGACCAGTCGCGGCTGAATTTCGATCTGCGTGAAAAAACCTCGTTCGGGCCGATGCGCGCCTTCATTGAAGGCGACTTCGCCGGCGACGGCACGACCTTCAGACTCCGGCACGCCTATGGGCAGTTCAAGGCGATCCTGGCCGGCCAGACCTGGAGCACGTTCATGGATGCCGAGGCCAGCCCCGAAGAGCTCGATTTCGAAGGCATCAACGGGCGCATCAACGTGCGTCAACCCCAGATTCGTTACTTCCCGAAGCTCGGCGAGGACTGGAATCTCCTGGTCTCGCTCGAGAACCCCGACCCGGAAATCACGGGCGGAGTGGGCCTCAGCCAATGGCCGGATTTGGTGGCCAGCATCCGCCGAACCTGGTTCGACGTGTTCCACCTCAAGACGGCGCTGCTGCTGCGGAATATCGAGGCGGTCTGGGACGATCCTAATGGGACTTTGCCGATGGGAACGACGGTAGAAGACTCGGCCATCGGCTGGGGCCTGACCGCGAGCGGCAAGACCGCGATCCCGTGGTGGGACGAGCGCGACAACTTCCTGTTCCAGTTCAACTACGGCGAGGGTTACGGCCGCTATGTCAACGATCTCGGCACGGTTTGCGACTTCACGGTCGGTACGGGAAATCCGGAGTGTTTCGACGCGATATTCGACTCGAATGGCAAACTCGAGCCGTTCCCGATCTTCGCTTTCTACGTGGCCGCGCAGAAATGGTGGAACGACAGGTTACGGTCGAATATCAACTACAGTTATGTCGATGTGGATACGTTCGATTTTCAGGCTGCCGATTTTTATGATTCGACGCGAAGAACCAGCGTCAATATCATCTGGTCACCCACCGCGCGCATCGACATCGGCGCCGAAGCGCTGTACGGGTCCCGTAAAAACAAGGACGGTCAGAAGGCCAACGCGATACAACTGCAGGTGTCGGCGAAATACCGGTACTGACCGAAGCGCAACGCCGTGACAACCCTGATCAAGCCATTTCGCGGCCTGCGCCCCATCGCCGAGCGGGCCGCCGATGTCGCCGCCCCGCCCTATGATGTCCTGAACACGGACGAAGCCCGATCGCGCGCGGAGGGTCGGCCGCTCAGCTTCCTGCATATTTCCAAACCCGAGATCGACCTTGCGCCCGACACGGATCCCTTTTCGCCGGAGGTCTACGCCAGGGGCAGCGAGAATCTCAATGCGCTCATCGACGACGGGGTTTTGATTCGCGATGCGACACCCTGCTATTACGTCTACCGCTTGACAATGGGCGATCATATACAGACCGGTCTCATCTGCGTCGGCAATGTCGCGGACTACGATTCGAACCGCATTCGCAAACATGAATTCACGCGCCCGCAAAAGGAAGACGATCGCGTCCGGCAAATCACGGCGCTCAACGCGCAGACGGGCCCGGTGCTCGTGACCTACAGGGCCTCCGATGACGTCAAAGTGATGCTCGACGAAATTGCGAGCCAGGCCCCGATTTACGACCTCGTCGCCGATGACGGTATTGGGCACACCGTCTGGATCATCGAGGATTCAATCACGATTCAGCGCCTGACCCAGCTGTTCGACGCGATGGATGCGCTGTACATCGCCGACGGTCACCATCGCTCGGCGTCCGCTTCGCGCGTCGCAGCCGCGCGCAAGGCCGCCAACCCCGATCACACAGGAGATGAGGATTACAATTATTTCCTGTGCGTCGCGTTCCCGCACGATGAAACACAGATCCTCGATTACAACCGCGTGATCCGTGATCTGAATCATCACACGACCGACGCATTGCTCAAGAGAATCGCCGGACCATTTACCGTGACGCCGGAAAAACAACCGGTCCATCCCGGGCACCCCGGACAGTTCGGCATGTATCTGGACGGACAATGGTATCGGCTCGATATTCGCCCGGACCTGATCCCGGCCGACGACCCCGTCGGTCGCCTGAATGTGAGCCTGCTCCAGGACAATCTGATCGGGCCGATGCTCGGCATCGCGGACCAGCGCACGGACGACCGTATCGATTTCGTCGGCGGGATTCGGGGTCTTAAGGAACTCGAACGACGCGTGGACAGCGGCGAGATGCAGGTGGCGTTCGCACTCTACCCGACGAGCATGGAGGCACTCATGGCCGTCGCCGACACGAACGAGGTCATGCCGCTGAAATCAACCTGGTTCGAGCCCAAGCTCGCCGACGGTCTCGTCTCTCACGTACTCGACTGATTTTTTTTGCGCTCCATGGCCTTGCGATTGAACTCCGGAAATTCCGAAGAGACGTCCTTCTCATAAAGTTTGTGCATGTACAGCACGGGCGTCATCGGACCTTCGGCATAGGCGATGAAGCGCCAGCCCTCGGGTTTCTTGCGAAACACGGACATCACACGCGCATCACCGCCCGTGGCTTTCATCGGGCCCTTGAGCTTCAAGTCATGGCGCACCCAGCACGCGACGATGGCGAGGTCCGAACCGATCTGTTTCACGCGAAAATCCCGGTAGTGCATCATGATGGACTCCAGCGCGCTTTTGCCCGGCGTCGGCACCCAGTACTTTTCTACGGCATCCCAGCCGAATTTCCAGTCGTCCTGTTCTTCCGCGAGATAAAACGGCTCCGGATCGTCTGCGTCCCATAGCGCTTTCAACCGGGCATAGTCCTGCGAATTCCATATCTCTTCATATTCCCGGAACAACGCTTCGAATTCGCTTTGCAGATCTGACATATCGACTCGCCTGTTTTTTTCGATGGGATTCTCAATACAATAGCCCATAATCATCGATAAAGGACTACCGAAAAGGAACAGGGCAATGATCATGCGTTTCCACCACGCCGCGATCTCGACACCCGACCTGGATCGCTGCGTGGCATTTTATAAGGATGTCGTCGGCTGCCAGGAAGCCTGGTCGTTCGACTGGGAAACCGGCAGTGCCGAGGCTGACGCGATGACCGGGCTCACGGATTCCGCCGCGCGCGCCGTCATGTTGAAGCTCGGCGACAGTTTCCTCGAAGTGTTCGAATTCAGTTCACCGACGCCGCGACCCGGGGACCCGAACCGTCCCGTCTGCGATCACGGCATCACCCATGTTTGCCTGCAGGTCGATGACCTGCATGCGGAGTACGCGCGCATGCAGGCGGCCGGCATGCGGTTCCACAGCGCGCCGCTGACCCAGGACTCGGGCTACGTGATTTACGGCAGGGACCCGGACGGCAACGTCGTGGAACTGATCGAATTCACGGAAGTGGCGCCCCGGCAGGCATGAGCCACATTGGCCAGCCACCATCCGGCGAAACGCGTTATGCGAGTAACGGGCGACCGGTGCTGTCTTTGCCCGCGATTTGCACGTCCGTGATATTGAACAGTGACTTCCAGTCGCGCGCGATCAGCAGGTCCATGAGTTCCGATGGCTTGCCGTTTTTCGTGTTTTCCATCTCGTTCATCATCGTGATCAGCGCATCGTCGACCTCGGGTCCGAACAGGTACCGGAGGTAGTCCATCGGTATGCGCGGCTCGTCCGAGAACCGGCCCTCTTCATCGAACCCCGGCGGCAGGATCGGCGGCACATAGAACACGTTCGGTTCCGTGCCGAACTCCGGGTGTAGCGGCAGCGCGACCTTCCACTCGTACACGAGTTTTGCGATCGGTCCGCCCGCGTCCTCGAGGAAGCCGACGAAACGCAATCTGCCCGGACATTGCCGCGCGCAGGCGGGGGCGATTCCCTGCTCGATGCGTGGGAAACAGAATATGCACTTCTCGGACTTGTTCTTTATATAGTTGAAGTACACCTTGTCGTAGGGACAAGCCTGGTTGCACAGGCGTGTACCCTGACATTTGTCCTGATCGACGAGCACGATGCCGTCCTGCTCGCGTTTATAGATCGCGCGCACCGGGCAGGCCTCGAGACAGGCCGGTTTGGTGCAGTGATTGCACAGGCGCGGCAAATAGAAATGGTAGTTGTTCGGGTAATCGCCGGAACTCGTGTCCTCATCCCAGTTCGCGCCGTAACCCATGGGCTCTTTTTGCTGCAGGCGCGTTTCGGTGCCGTCGAAATAGACTTCCTGGTGATTCAACTGTTTTTCGCCACCGAAGTGCTCGTCCGGGTGCAGGCCGCCGAGCTGCAACTCGCCGTTCTTCCAGCCGGAACGCGCGCCCTTTTCCTCCCAATCCTTCGGATAGCCCGGGCCAGGTTTCGTTTCCACGTTGTTCCACAACATGGATTCCTGGCCTTCCTCGTCCGTCCACAATGACTTGCACGCCGCCGTACACGCCTGGCAGCCGATACACTTGTTCAGATCGATCACCATCGAGATCTGCATGCCCATAGGTCCTGCTCCTAATCCTAATCTTTATTGTATGAAAAATTTATCATCGCCGGACGCTTACGCGTCCATGTGTTTCTCAAACTCCACCGTGCAATCGTGAAAGGTCTGGTTCGGTACATTGACCGGTGGACGGTAATTCAGGTGGCCGTAGCCACCGACCAGCGTCGTCGGCTTCAGTAAACCGCTCGTCGGTATGACCGACCCGAAGTTCTCCCGGCCCTCGAACATCATCGGATCCCAGCCGTGATACATGAATAGCATCTTGGGCTGGAGAGCGGAACTGACGTGACTCATCGCGATGAATGAACCGAAGGAATTAAACACCCGGACCATATCACCGTCCGTGACGCCGCGCTGTTCGGCGTCGTCGGGATTCAGGTAAACGTCCGGCTCACCACGCTGCAGGCTCAGGAGCAGCGAGTCATCGCGGTACATGCTATGGATACCGTGCCGCGCATGGCCCATGACCAACCTCAATTCGTAGCCATCGATTGCCAGTGGCGCACGATATGCAGGCAACGCCTCGCCTTCCTGCATAAACCAGTCGTGATCGAGATAAAATTGCTGCCGGCCGGTCAGCGTCTCATAGGGCTTCTTGTCCCGCACGCGGGCCAGCACATAATAGCTGAAGCTCGAATCCGGTCCGAATTGCACGCCGTCAGCGTCATCTACGCGAATAAATCCGCGGTCGAGCAACCCGGCGAACGAGACGTTCGACATACCGGACGAATTCTTGATAATGAAATCGGCCGCATCCGCAGTGCTGCGAATCTTGATCTTTTGCCCATCGGTGGTCTGCAAGGTCGTATACAGGTCATTGAACTTCGTGTAGTCCCATTCCACAGGCGCACCGAGCGCGAAGCCTTTGATTGGCGCAATACCGCGCGCTTTCGCGCGTTCGCTGATCGCGCGCGACAAGCGCTCGAGCATGGCCCAGTCATCCACGGACTCGCCGAGCGGCGGCACAGCCTTGTTGATGACCTGGACATACGGCGTGCGGCCCTCCATCGTGAAGTCCTCGCGCTCGTAATGATCCGCGATCGGCAAGACGTAATCCGAGTACATCGCCGTAATGCTCATGTGCGGCGTCGCGGACACGATGGTCTCGAGCCGTGCGAAGGCGGTCTTGCGCCAACCCTCACCCGTCGCCCTCCAGTTACCCGGGTTGTGGCCGACCATCAGGCCCATCTTCCACGGCGTCGCTGAAAAATCCGGTATCCACCCATTTTCGACAGCCTGTCGATGGTGCGAGTCGAAATGATCGGCAAGCTGGTCGCCGTAAATCGCCCTCGTTGTCTCGGCCCCTTCGTTATGGACGTAATCCCACAGCGAAATCGCCTGCACATTCAGACGCGGCCCCATGCCATTGAACGCATAACTCATGATGCCGTCGCCCTTCGGCAATTGCGTCGTCTGCACACCACCGCCCTCCCGGCCGGTATTACCGGTCAGCGCGCACATCAGCAACCAGGCGCGCAACAACAAGTCGCCGTGCAGCCACTTGTTGGCCCGGTAGCCGGCGAAAATCATGCCGGGCTTGGTCGTCGCAAACGTGCGCGCGACTTCACGAATCACATCAGCGTGCACGCCCGTGATTTTGGCTGCGTGCTCAGGCACATAGCCCTGGGCCAACTGTCTGGTGAACTCGAAAACGGTCGTCACTTCGATCGGCCCGTCGTTGGTCTCGACGACCCAACTGCCCTCGAGCGCGGGCTTGATTGCGCCCAACTCGATGCTGGCGCCCTCGGACGCCCTCTGCCCGGGAGTCCGCGACCCGAAGCCGGTTGCCGGAACCGGCACGATGCCGTTCGTGACTTCATCCCAGAAATAGAAACCGGCTTCGCCTTCGCTCGTCTCCGGACCCGACACATCGGTCTGGCGCAAGAATTTTCGATTGTCCGTGCGCACGAGGAACGGCATATCGGTCTGCTCGCGGACGTAGTCCCACTCAATGGTGCGGTCTTCGATAATGACCTGCACCATCGACAGAGCCAGCGCCGTGTCGGTGCCGGGCTTCGGATTGAGCCACTTGGACGAGTGCATCGCGCTCGCATTGAAATCCGGCGTGATCGTCACGACCTCGGTGCCGTTATAACGCGCCTCCCAGAAAAAATGCGCGTCGGGGATACGCGTCACCGCCGGATTGCAGACCCAGACCAGGCAAACCTTCGACTTGAAAACCGCGGCCATGTTGTCGCCGGGCAACTCGTAGCCGAGCACCTGATAGGCACCGACCGGCAGGTCGCCGACACCGGCGAAAGTCTCCGGAACGACGATGCCGCTCAGGTTGGCGAACCTGAATAAAGAGGCGAACGCGGCGCGTTTCAGGATCATCGCCGTACCCATGGCCAGCGTGATCGAGGTCGGGCCGTATTCGGTCGCGTAATCGATAAATTTGTCCGCGATCTCCGTGGTCGCCTGATCCCAGCTGATGCGCTCCCATTTGCCTTCGCCGCGCTCGCCGACGCGTTTCATGGGATAGAGCACGCGGCCCTTGCTGTACATGTACTTGGCCTGCCGTATGCCCTTCTGGCAGCCGCGCGGACCATAATCCGGCGTGTCTTCACCGGACCGACCATATTCGCCCTGCTGCTCTTCACGCCAGACGATGCCGTCCTTGACGTAAATATTAAAAGCGCAATGACCTGTGCAATTGATCCCGCGGCTGCCGTGAACGACGCGGTCCCACTCCCACTTCTGGCGCATGAGATCCTCCCAGGCGCCATACGGCTGGTCGAGGACCCCCTGCGCCCGCACTGCCGGCACGGCATACTTCAGCGACAAGCCAACCGCCAGGGCGCCGCTTCCACGCACAAACTGACGCCGGCTGGTCTGAAATCGGCTCATTATAGAAGTCTCCGTTTTGTCGGTCTGACTGCGGCTGAATTTTGTATTCCCGACGCGCCTAAGCCTAGCAAAAAATGGGGTCTAACCCCATTTTTCGCCGTTTTTCCTAAAGCACCCCCGCCTTGATCATGCGTTCGATGTTCTTCTCCTGACGGCGGCGAAAAATGTCTCGATTGGGCGGCTCGACGACTTCGCCGTCCTCCAGCAGAAAATTGCCGCGGTGGAAATCAGCCTGCGCGTAGCTGTCGGCGAACAGTCCGTAAGCCTGACGCGAAAGAATGTTCGCCATGCCGAGGCGGCGGCGCTCGCGCCGCAACGCGCCAATATCGAGAACGGCGTTGGCCGACATGCTCTCGCCGCCCTGGCCAGCCTCCACCATGACCTGTCCGTGCATATCGACAATCTTGGACATCGCGCTGCAAGTGAAGGCTGGTATCGAAATATTGTCGATGCTGGCCGAATTTGGCGATACGACATAGGCCATGCTCTCGACGGCACGCGCGCGTCGGCAGATTTCCTTGATCGTCAGTTGCGGGCTGCCGGGTTCGCTCGTCGGATGAATGATGACCTCAGCACCGCGCATGACGTGGGCGCGCGTAAATTCCGGATACAGAATTTCCTCGGACGCGATCATGGCCAGGTTACCGATCTCGGTCCTCGCGACCGGAAATACGCCATCCAGCCCGTAAATATCGAGGTATTTGTCCCAGACATCGTGCGGTGTCGGCTCGAAGCTCGAGGTCAGGCGCCGGTAACGCAGAATCACGTCGCCCGACGGCCCGATGATGAAGCAGACCTGAAAATACAGCTGCGGGAAATTCGGGTCGATCTCGTAGACATTGCCGGCCAGGTAAATATCGTTGTCCTGGGCAATTTTGCCGAGCGCTTCGTATTCCGGCCCATCGTAGGCAAAACAGGCTTTCTCACGCCATTCGGCCGGGGACTCCTTCATCGGAAATCCAGTTACGGCGTATTCGGGCAAGGCCACGAGTTTGACCGGCACGCCGTAGAACCAGTGCAGGAAGTTGGTGGCCGTCGTCACATAGCCCTCTATCTTCGCGATCGACTCCGCGATCCGGGCTCTGGCTGAAGCGACGTCCTTGCACAGATTTATCCCATTACACGAGACCTGCAGCGCGACCGCGATGAATTCGGGCCCAACGGTATCTTGCTCTGACATTATCTCTCCCCTCAAATGAAAACGGATGGCCGGTTTTCTGCTAGCCATTGTTATGGTGTGAGTATAAGGAGACCGATCGCCGGGGACGACCGCGAACCGCCCTGTCCGACCACGTGATAGCCACACCGGGTCATGATTCATTTCCCTTCGGTCCGTGCCGTGGGATACTCTGGTCTGATGACCGAGACAAAAAAAGAGCCCCCCGCCTGGCACTTGCCCAACATGCAGCCGACCCTGAATCACACGGGGTTCATGTTCAAAGTGCTCGACGAATTCGCGGATGATTTTATCCATTTCGCCGGCCAGGCCGACGAGCGCGTGCTCGATCTCGGTTGCGCGTACGGCGTGGCCACGATCGCGGCCCTGAAGGCCGGCGGCACAGTCACGGCCTGCGATCTCGAGCAGCAACATCTCGACATTCTCGTCGAGAACACGCCTGCCGAACTGCGCCCGAATCTCGAATGCATCGCGGGCGAGCTGCCGTATGTCGATTTCCCCGAAGAATCATTCGCGGCCGTGTTCTGTTCCCGCGTGCTGCATTTCCTCGACGGATCAGCCATCGACGCGTCGGTCAAAAAGATGTTCGGCTGGCTCCGGCCTGGCGGGCGCGTCTACCTGGTCGCCGACACGCCCTATGGAATCTGGCGCAAATTTATTCCGATATTCGAGACCAAGAAGGAAAAAGGCGAGCGATGGCCCGGACTCATGATCGGCCTGGAAAATTATCTGCCCACTGTTCCGAAGGACCGCCCGATCGCGGGCCCGCCCTTCATGAATCTGTTGGACCCGGATTTGCTCACACGCATCTGCACCGAAGCCGGCTTCGAAGTACAACGCGCGAATTTCATCGACCGCAGTGATTTCAGCGGCGCGGGCCGGATGGACGGCCGCGAGAACGCAGGCATCTTCGCCATCAAGCCGGGCTAGTCAGCGCCGACAGGTCCGCGTCGGGAAACGCGGCGGCGACAATCTCGCGCAGCCGCGCCGCTACGCGCGCATCGAGCGTGACGCCCTGCAAGGCGATATAGGCCAGCAGGTTCTGAATCGCATCGGTGCCGGGCTCCCTCTGCGTGCCGGCCCCTCCCTGATTCGCCCCCTGATTCATAAACGGACGCAAGGTCGCCGACAACACGAGTTGTTCGACGTGTTCCGCATCGAGTTCGATGGCCTGCAAACCAGGCCGGAACATTTGCCGAAGTTCCTGCGGAACGACAGTGGGTTCCTGTTTGCAAAATCGCCTGACTTTGCGCAGTGGCTTCACGACCTTCTGCTGCCAGTCCCGCGTGCGGTTCAGGCATTCCCGGATGTGTTCCGACTCGAGCCGACCGGGCCCCTCGGCGGCATACCAGAGACAGGCCAGCAACAGGTTCACGTCGAGTCCGTATTGATCCTGCAGTGCGATGCCCGCAGCGGCAACGCCCGGCTTGGCGTATATCGCCAGCGAATAATCCCAGAAGGGATCGGACGGGAATTGCGCGTCTCTAACCATGCTGCTCAGGCCGGCCGGACCTCCGGCGGCACCTCCTCGGCATAGGCCTCCCAAGTGCCTCGCGGCATGCTCTGTGGCCAGTCCTCCGGCGGCACCAGAAAAGACGGTGCATGCTTCTCGATATAAGCCAGCACTTTCGGTGGCACGTCGCCGTAATCCCCCAGCCCCTTATGGCTGAACATGCGGCCAAACAGCACATCGTCCTGGTATTCGCTGCCGCCCATGAGCATCCACGGCCACCACTGGGACATGCGTGAGAAGCCGGCCTGGAAGCGTGCCGACGGCTCGCTGCGGTCGACCACCTGCGACTTCGACATCGAAAAAGTGAAATGTTCGGACGGATTGATACGGAGCCCGGTCGAGGCCTTCGGCCAGGCTTCCGGGGTCACGGGATTCGTGTATTCGTGAGCGTAGTCCCAGGCGAGCAAGAGGTCATCGCCAAAGGTCTGAAACGGCAAAACAAACGGCACGATGCCGTCGTTGCTCCGTTCGGTGCCTTCGTTCATCAGAGTCGTCTCGTCCGTGGCGGCGCCCATCGCGAAACGCGGCATCTCGGCGGTCAGTTTGCCGCCCATGCTCGGGTTGTAAAAGTTGAAGACTTCCACGGTCTCGCCCGTGAACGGGTTGTCCCAGGTCTCGAGGATGTCGCCAGTTGCGAGATCCGTAAAATAACCGGTCTCTTTGCCGCGTATCAACAAATTGCCCTCATCGTCTATCTTCGACTGCATCACACCCGTGCCCGTGTAACCGAACAACGGGATTAACCTCTTATGGCCGATACGCGCGTACATCAGACCGTGAAACGCGCCGATCTGGGGTTCGTCGTAACCGCCCCAGATTTTCCCGAAGGCATAGAGATTGTCATAGGGGTCGTCGAAATCGAACGCGCTCGCCGCCGATACCTTGCCGAGCATGGCCGCGCCGGCCGACAACCCCGCAAGCGACTGGAGCGCGACACGCCGACTGACCAGAAGATCGTTGACCAATAAAGAGCTCATATCGTTTTCATTTTTACAGGCCCACGTTCACAAACCCACGTTCACAACCCCAGGGGTGAAAAGATGTCGCGCTTCTTGAAACGATTCATGAAAAACCGGCGCCGGATCTTGCTTTTGCTCAGCCAGCGCACCGCGGCACCATTCTTGTCGGCCTTCAGCATGCCTTCGACCAGAAATGGCGTAACCGTTTCGACCGTATCGGCGAGCACATTCAATATTTTCTTCACCTGCTCCCATTGTTCGCCCCGCTTGTCCGGTGGCGGCACGAGCATATCAGTCACGACGATGCCGGGGCTCAGATAACACATCTTGATAGGCGAATTCTTTAGTTCCTCGACCATTGATTTCGTGAAATAGTGAAGCGCGTACTTAGTCGCACCATAAACGCTCGCACCGAAGCGCACCTGCCCGTTGCTACCGAAGCCTTCCATATTGAAAATCTTGCCGCCCTTCTGCTTGTACATGCCGGGGATGACGACACTGTTGCAATTCAGCAGCCCAAAAATATTGGTCCGAATCGTCTGCCGATAGTCTTCCTCCGGCAGCGCGAAAAACGGTACCTTCAGACCGTCCGTGCCGGCGTTATTGACCCAGATATCGACGCGCCCGAACACTTCGACCGACCTGTCCCAGAGGCTCCGGACCTGCGCATACTCGACCACATCACAGACCTGACCGGTGATCGTCCGGTTCGGAAACATCTCGCGCAAATCGGCGACGACCTGATCTACAGCATCGGACCGGCGGCTGGAAATCATGACATCGTGCCCCCGCTTCAGGAATTCCCGGGCCATGCCGAGCCCGATCCCCTTCGTGCTACCGGTGATTACGATATTCATTATTCCCGTCCCCGTTTTTTTCATTAATTTGGCCACACCATTAGAACTTTGGCCGGAGCGGTTCGCAATAGGACATCGTTCTCCGTACCATTACGCGGAACCAAAAAGAATTGACCGGAATGCCATCACGCCCTCTCCTGGCCCTCGCGCTGCTCCTGACGAACTCTGCTCTACCCGCGCAACCGGCGCAATGGGCCTCGTACGGCGGCGACCCGGGCGGCCGGCAATATTCACCGCTGACGCAAATTAATACCGGCAACGTCCGCAATCTCGAAGTTGCCTGGCAATATCGGACCGGAGAGCTTGAACGGCGCACCGAACTTCAGAATGCGACGGCAAAGGTTCAGGTCAATCCGATTCTCCTGCCCGAATCTGCGGGCGGACATCTCGTGCTGTGCACGCCCTTCAACCGGGTTATCGCACTGGATCCGGGCACCGGCCGCGAACGCTGGGTCTTTGAACCCGATATCCGTATCGGCGGCTATGCGACGGATGACGATCCCGAAGGGTTAAGGAGCGCGCCGTTTTCGAACTGCCGTGGCGTGGCGTTCTGGGAAGACACCGCCGATGACCACCCGCAGAAATGCCGTTATCGCCTCTTGATGGCGACACACGACTTGAAACTGATCGCACTGGATGCACGCGACGGCAAACCGTGCGATGGTTTCGGCGATGCCGGAACCGTCGACGTCGAACCGGCCGTCCTGAACGCGTATCCGCCGGCCACCATCGGCGAGGTCAAGTTTCCAGGGCCGCCAACGGTCATCGGTGACATCGTCGTCGTCGGTTCGACGGTGCGGGATAATCATCGCTGGAACGCACCGAGCGGCGCAGTGCGCGCGTTCGACGTCAGGACCGGCAAGCCGCGCTGGACTTTCGACCCGGTTCCACGCGATCAGTCCGACCCGGTTCACGCCGAGTGGACGGCGAAAGCGGCCCGTAATACGGGCGCCGGCAACGTCTGGGGCATTATGAGTGTCGATGCGGCGCGGGACCTCCTGTTCCTGCCGACCTCAGAACCGTCACCGGATTTCTTCGGCGGCACGCGGCCCGGCGACAACCGGTATGCGGACTCGATCGTCGCGTTGCGCGGCGCCACGGGAGAAGTCGTCTGGCATTTTCAAACGATCCATCACGATGTCTGGGACTACGACAATACCGCGCAGCCGACCCTGATCGACCTCGAAAAAGACGGTGAGCCGTTTCCGGCCGTCATCCTGCCGACGAAGACCGGTTTGCTATTCATTTTTCATCGCGAAACGGGCGAACCGTATTTTCCGATCGAAGAACGCCCCGTGCCGCAGAATGGCGTGCCGGGCGAAGTGCTGTCGCCGACGCAACCGTTCCCCGTCAAACCGCCGCCGCTCGTGCCGCACGATTTCTCGAAGAATGAGCTATGGGGCATGACCATCATCGACCGCTACCTGTGCCGCAAGAAATTTCAGAACTTCCGCTTCGGCCCGATTTATACACCGCCATCGCTCGAGGGCACCATCATCGTCCCGTCGACGGCCGGCGGCATCAACTGGGGCGGCGTGGCCGTCGACCCGCGGACCAAGATACTCATCACCAAGGTCCTGCTCATGCAGCACTTCGTGCAACTCATCCCCGTCGACGAACTCGAAGTGGTCGGTGACGGCGCGGCTGAAAATATCATGGGCACACCCGCACCGCTGTTGGGCACGCCCTACGCGATGAAACAGGGCCCTGTCGTGTCGCCGATGTTCACGCCTTGCAGCCCGCCGCCCTGGGCCGCAATGGTCGCCGTCGATCTCGAAGCCGGAGAAGTGCTCTGGCGCACCCCGCTCGGCGTGATGGATGTCCTGATGCCACTGCCGATACCGTTGAAATGGGGCACGGCGTCGTTCGGCGGGCCGATCGTGACAGCCGGCGGTCTGGCCTTCATCGGCGCGACCCAGGATGATCGCGTCCGGGCATTTGATGTCGTCAGCGGCGAGGAATTATGGAGCGCCAGACTACCGACCGGCGCGTTCGCCATGCCGATGACATATCAATTTGACGGGCGGCAGTATATGGTCATCGCATCGGGCGGGCATCCATTTATCTACCCAAAACCCGGGGACTACCTCACCGCATTCGCGTTGCCGCCGGAAAAATAGAATAAGGCGAGACTGAATAAATAGCCCGATGACAGAAGACAACAAGGCATTCAGGGGCAGGTTCCTCCTGGCCGGCGGCGTCGTCGTATTTGCGATCGGCCAGTCGCTGCTATTCATTATCGTGGCCCCGATGGCTCGCACGATCGGACTGTCGGTTCAGGAATTCGGCCTCGCATTCACCATCGCGAACATCACATTATTGTTCGCCGCGCCGTATTGGGGCCGCAGAAGCGATGTCATCGGCCGAAAGCCGGTTTTCATTATCGGGCTGTTCGGCAGCGCCGCCGGCACGCTACTCATGGCGGTAACGCTCGAAATCGGGCTCGCGGGCCTGCTGACAACAGGTTGGTTATTTATTTGTATCGTCTGTTCACGCGCATTCTACGGCGCGACCGCATCGGCGATTTACCCTTCAGCGGCCGCCTACATCGCCGACGTTACCGACTGGAGCAACCGGGCCAAGGGTATGGCGCTGATCGGCAGCGCCAACAGTCTCGGCTCCATTCTCGGACCGATGCTCGGCGGCGGCCTGGCTTTCCTGGGCGTGCTCGTGCCCATGTACGCCGCGGCCGCAATTTCACTTGCCGGCGCTATTGCGGCAGTCATCCTGCTCGTCGAGCCGGCCCGGCACCAACAGCAGAATGAAGCCAGGCAGAAAGGATCCAAATCGCCATCGACGCTGAAGCCGACGGATCCCCGCCTGCGCCCCTACATGATCATGTGGGCCAGTTTCTTCACCTTTTTTATCTCGCTGAATTTCGTCACGGCGTTCTATATCGAGGATAAATTCGGCATTACGGAGACGGCGGCAATCATGCGAACGGCAGGCCTGGCGCTATTCTGCATGGCCGCCGTCATTACCGTGCTGCAGGGGGTCGTGCTCCAGCTGATCCATGTATCGCCGCAATTCCTGTTGCGCCTGTGCGGCCCGTCGTTCTCAGCCGCCCTCTTTACCATGGCTTTCGCACCTTCGCCCAGCGTTCTCATGATCGGGTTCGGCCTGCTCGGAGTCGCCTTCGCCTGCGCAAATCCCGGCATCAGTGGCAGCGCGAGCATGACGATGAAACCGCATGAACAGGGCGCGGCGGCCGGATACCTGGCCGCCGCGAACACCGTCGGCGCGATTATCGGGCCGGTCCTCGGCACGTCCATATACAAGCTTCAACCCAACGCACCGATGTTGTTCGGCGCGATTTTTTTCGTCGGCATCAGCATCTACGCGTTCTTTATTCCACTGCCCAGGCGGGACGCGGACGATGATTAAGGCGATCTGATAAGCTATCAGCACCATCCATAATAAAATTGCCGGCACCGGGACAACCATCGTCGCATGAGCTGGATACGCTCGATACTCGTTCTTCTTTGTCTCTTCCTGCTGACGATCATCGGCGCAACGCTTTATGTACTGACGCAGGACCTGGCTGAACTCAAGGGCCCGCTCGAGCAATTGATTACCAGGCAGACCGGCCGTCAATTTTCCATCGGCGGGCGCTTCCAGCTCAAGATCGGACGTCAGACCAGTCTCATCGCCGGTGGCATCTCTTTCGGCAATCCCGCATGGGCGCAGGCCGAAGAGATGGTGCGAGTGGATAATCTGGAGATCATCGTCGATCTCTGGTCGCTCGTGCGCGGGCCACTCGTGATCGAACTCATCAAGATCGACGGCGCCCGAATCGCACTGGAAGCCGACGATTCAGGCGCCACGAGCTGGACGTTTGGCGCAGAAAAAGAAAGCAGCTCAGGCGACGACAAGGGCGGGCCGTCACTCGCCTTCATACTGCAACTCGCCCGCGTCCATGACCTGCGCCTCTCGTATGCCTCGCCGAACCGGCCCGAGCCGCTCCGGATCAACGTCGCGTCGTTCGAGCAGTCGCGCAACAGCGAGGGCATGCTCACGGCGAGCCTGAAAGGCAGCATCAACGACAAACCTGTCGATGTCAGCGGAAACTATGGCCCGCTCAAAAACCTGTTGTCCGGACAAGATCTGCAATACGACATTGCCGGCCAATTCGACACGCTGACGATTACGAGCACCGGCAAACTGGATGACGTCCTCAGCCCCCGGCGTCCGGAACTCGAACTGCATATCAAGGGTCCGGACATCAATCACGTCACCGACATGCTCGGTGTTTCCGGTCTCGGCGCCGGGACGCTCGATCTCGATGCGTCACTGAAGCCCGCCGGTAAAAACATGGAGCTGGCTATCGAGGGGAACCTGGGGCCTTATTCGATATCCGGCGGCGGACAGGTCCGTGACTTGAGCAAACTCCAAAACGCCGAGGTTCAACTGAATATCGAGGGTCCGAACCTCGGTCGCGTCACACGATTGTTCGGGCTTGAAGGCATTCCCGAAGATCCCTTCGACCTGTCGGGCAAGGTCACCCGATCGGGCAAGCATCTCGATGTCGACGAAGTCATTCTGAACATCGGCGGGGTACGTTGCCGTTTGGACGGCGCGTTCGAGAAATTCCCGAGCCTGAACGGAGCGAAACTCAACCTGACCGTGCGCGGCCCGGATCTGGGGCGCTTCCGGGTGCTATTTGGCCTGCCCGACCAAGCCAGCGGCCCGTACCGCATCGAGGCCAGCATGCGGGGTTCTGCCGATGGAACTGAAGCAATCGACATCAGGGGTAAATCCAATCTCGGCCAATTCAGCCTAAGCGGAGTCGTAACGGAACCACCGAATTTTATCGGGACTCACCTGAAATACTCGGTCACGGGCGACAGTCTGCAAGCCTATGCGAATACCTTGGGCGTCCCGGGCCTGATGGCTGAACCGTTTTCCGTCGATGGCGAATTCGAGGTCGCGAACGATCAATTTGACTTGAACGAGACGTTCCTGCTGAGCGTTGGCGACCATCAGACTACGGTCTCCGGTACGTTTGGAATAAGACCGATCGTCCGCGGCACAGACGTGCATTTCCGAGTTAAGGGTCCCGACATCGCCGAGATCGCCCGAATGTTCGGTTTGGAAAAAGGCGTTCCAGCGCGGGCCTATGACATTACAGGCCAATTAGCCATCGAGAATGAGGAGTACCGGGTTACCGGGTTACAGGCCGCCATCGGCGATGCCCGAATGACCCTCGACGGCACAATAAATGGGAAAGCCGGTTTCGCGGGTTCCAGCGTAAGCTTCTCGGCCACCGTGCCCAGTCTCGCGGCGTTAGTCGGACCGTTCGAAAACTTCGAGGTGCCGTCACGCCCCTTCACGGCCTCGGGCAAGGTCAGACTCGAGGCCGAGGAGTTGCGCCTGCAGACCATCGCGCTGAAAGGCAGCCGTGGAGAAATACATATCGATGCCACCGTCGGTCTGCCGTTCAAGTTCCCGGATGACGATTCAAAGGATTGGGGAAGTCATAGCGGAGATTTTGATATAGACGCGAAGGGAACGGATCTGCGGAGCCTTTTGCCGGCGACGAAATACTACAGACCCGATGCCTCACCATTCGAGGTGCGCGTAAAAGGAAAATGGCGAGACGACCAATGGACGTTCGAAAATTCGACGATCAGCGTTGCGGATGCCAGGCTGGTTTTTTCCGGCCGGCTTGACGAGCCGCAGGCGCTATTGGACACGGATCTGAAAATCGAGGTGCGTATACCGAGCCTGTCGCGACTCGGACTCATTAACGGCAAGAGGCTACCGGATGCCCTTATCGATCTCGACGCACATTTCGCCGCAACGCCGTCGACATTCGAAATAGACCACATGAACGGGCGGATCGGCAGCGGCGATGTGCGCGGCCGGCTCGAAATACAGCTCGATAAAGATGTGCCGGACATCACCATCGACATCGATTCCGATCTCCTGGATCTGACGCGGTTTATCAGCACGGACGTCACCGACGCGGAAGAACTCGAGGCATTGGACAACGACGGAGCCGGAGACGATGCCGGAGACGGCAGGGTAATCCCCGATTGGCTGCTGCCGCTCGAGCAAATGCGCAAGTTCAATGCCGACGTCAGCGTCGATGCCGGACAACTGCGCATCGGTCAAAGCGTGTTCAACGATTTCGCCCTGCATGCCAGGATTACCGACGGCCGATTAACCCTCGAGCGGCTGGCCGGAGCAGGCCCGGCGGGGACGTTCTCCGGGTCGCTAAGCATCGTCCCAACAGGCGACAAGGCAGACGTGACGGCTACGCTGCAAGGCTCGAAGATGTACCTCGCCATCGACAAGCAGCTCACTGAGGAAGATGCGAGGCTGGCGCCGAGATACGACGCCGATATTTCGATATCCGGGTCGGGAATTAGCCTGCGCGAGGTCGCATCGACGCTGAACGGGAAAATCAGGGTGACGAGCGACGGCGGCCGCGCCGGGAGCTCGATATTGAGCATTTTGTTCGGCGATTTTTTCCAGGAGATCATCTCCGCGGTCAATCCGTTTTCCAAGGACGATCCCTACACGGAAATTTCCTGCGTCGCGGCCCTGGGGGTATTCAAGAACGGCATACTCGAGATCGACCCCGGTATCGTCGTGCAGACGGACAAGATGAATATCGTCAGTAAAGGGTCGATCGACTTCAGACAGGAAAAGTTGGATCTGAACTTCAAGACGGGCGCGCGTAAAGGCATCGGCATCAGCGCCGGCGAATTCATCAACCCTTACATCAAGGTCGCGGGCACGCTGGCCGACCCGAAGCTGAAACTCGATCGGCAGGGCACCCTGGTGGTGGGCGGCGCCGCAGTCGCAACGGCCGGCCTGTCCATTCTGGCAAAAGCGGCATGGGATCGAGTGTTCCGGGAAAAAGATCCGTGCGGCGCCGCCATAGCGGAGGCGGATAAACGCGAAGGCGCCTAGCATTCCGTTAATTCAGCGTTCATGCCCCACGTTATACTCTGTCGATCCTGAGTCGGGCCGAAGGAGCCTGAATATGCGGCGCTTCATCATCCCGATGATCGCATTGGTCGCCGGCGCATCGGTGGCAAACACCGAGACCAATGGTGTCTTTCTCGACCCGGCGCGGATCGGCTGGTCATCGGTCGAATACCGAGCCTCGTTGCTGTTCATCTCCATAGATACGGCCGTCTCGATCGAAGTCGCCGACCCAGTGAACCTGCCCGGGATCCTGATCGAGCCAGGCGAAGGCAAGGGCGCCGAACCCGGCGACGCGGTCACGCGGGTGCGCTTGATGAGCAACGGGCTGGGCCTGCATTCGGAGATCAGCCTGTTCCTGAATACCGACACGGGCCTGGCCCTGCAACGCGTCTCACACGATACGGGTAAACGAATGCGGCATCGCATTTACCGTTTCACCGATATCGGCGCGTACCAGAGAACCTGGTGGCCGGTCGGCGACGCCGAAAAATCGCTGCCGCGCGACCGCTGGCCGGAGTGGTCGGAACGCGCCGAGGGGCTCTACCCGTATCCCGAAGAAGCTTTCAACGCGATCGTGACGGAACCCGGCGGGTTGCTATACCTTGTCGGCGCCGCGCCGCTGAACAAAGTCGGTGATGAGTTCGAAATCCTGGCCTACATTCGCAGGCACGTGCACCGGGTGCGCATCGAAGTGGTCGGTATCGAAGACATCCGTGAGAAGTTCGACGAATATCAAGGCGGCACGAGAATAAAACGCAAAGGCACGATACCGACGCTTAAGCTCCTGATCCGGGGCGAGGTGCTCGGCGACGAGGACGAGGATTTCGAAATGCTCGGCCTGCGCGGGGATATCTCGATGAACATGGACCTGATTACTCGCGCCCCGCTGCGCGTGACGGGCGCCGTCAAAATCGTAGGCCAGATCACGATGAGAATTCAGCGTCTCGACCGCGTCGAAACGAAGTGAATCGTTAATGAACCGCCTACGGCAGAGCCGCGCGCGCACGCTCCGCGATTGCCCGCGCAGCCTGCTCGTTACCCATCCTCTGATAAATGTTTGCAAGACTGGCCAGCAGCGAAGGATCGTCGCCAAAGCGCTTTATCGCGGTCTCGAGATAAGCGATCGCCTCGCCGCTCCGGCCCTGCGCGTCGACCGCCAACGCATAAACGAGTGCAAAGCGCGCGGTCGCGTCATCGGATCCCGCGGCCAGCGCAAGTTCCTCCAGTGCCTCCACCATGCGCCCCTGACGAATGAGCGACAAGCCAAGTGAATGATTCAATGCGGCTTGCCCGGGGAGCCGATCCAACGCTTCACGCAGCAGAATGTCGGCCTCGGACTCACGCGCTTGCTCGCGATACAGGTCGGCAAGATTCACGTAGGCCGGCACAAAAAATGGATTCAGATCGATTGCCGTTAAATAAGCCTGCTCGGATTTCTCGGGCCGTCTGCGCTTACGCTGAAGATTACCGATATTGACATGCGATTCAGCCCGCTCGGCAGAAACGAGTTGCGCGTCGATATACTCGCTCAAACCCCGTTCGAGCTTCGGATAGACGGCGGCAGGCAGCGTCTCGAGACTCAGCGACGCAAGCGCGCTCGCAGTCGTCAGGCGGACCGCCCGCACCGGATCGTCCAGCAGGGCCGGGCCATAGCGCACGCGCGTGGCCACGTCGCCCGTTTGCAGCACGCGTGCGACGGCCCAGCGAATCAGCGGACTCGAACTCAGCGCACGTTCGCCGACCACGATGCTGGCCGCGGCATCGCCGCCGAGCTGCAAGCGGTCGATCGCGGAAACGCGCACGATATCGGGCACCGAAAAATCCGCTGCGAGGCCGAGGAGCAAGTCGCGGGACTGCAACGGCGAACGAGCCGACTCGGCCAGACGGGTCGACCAGTGTGTCGCGGCGTTCGCAGGTAAGCGGTTCCTCTCACGCAGGACCTCCAGAGCCCACCCGGCATCGGCGTCGGTATGACAGTGATCGCAAGCGAGCGGCGTTCCAAACGCCACGCTCAGATCGGGCCGCGGAATCCGAAAACTGTGGTCATGCCGTGGGTCAATCTGCATGTACGTCGTCGGCGGCATGTGGCATTCGATACAATTTGCGCCGACCGAGCCGCGCGGATGCAACTGGTGATCGGCCGTCGCAAACTTTTCAGCGGCATGGCACTGCAGGCAGACCTCCGCACCGGGAGCGCGTAACGCCAGACTATGCGGCTCGTGACAGTCGCTGCAGGTGACGCCCTGCTGGTACATGCGACTCTGCAAAAACGACCCGTAGACATAGACCTCATCCTGAATCTGACCGTCCGCATGGTACAAGGGCTCACGCAACAGGGCGGGCAGATAGCCGTCGAGAAATTCGTCGCCCGGCATCGGTGCATCGGCAATGCGCGACCGGCGCGAGTGGCACGGGGCGCAGGTATTTATTTCAGTATCCGACTGCCGCGGCGCGCTACGCCGGCTGTTGCCCGTCGCGTCGTCCAATAACCATGTGATGTCGTGGCGTTCGTCGAGCGCGACCGTGAGCCCCTTGTTCACCGAAGCAGATGGCGCCCCTGCCCAGGCGACATGCCGGCTACCCGGTCCGTGACAGGCTTCGCAAGCAACATTGATTTCGGCCCAGGACGTGTCGAACGACCCGGTCTCGAGGTCATAGCGTTTGATGAGACCGGTCGAATGGCAGTCGGCGCACATCGTGTCCCAGTTCTGGCTCGGCCGGGTCCAGTGCAACACGTCGTTATGATCGATGCGCTCATCGCCATAGACGTGAAACCAACGCTGGCCACCGGCTTGCGCAGCACGGCTGTCCCACGCCACGCTCAGCGCCTGCAATTTGCCGTCGGGCAACTCGACGAGGTATTGCTGCAACGGGTAGACCCCGAACGTGTATCGCACCGTGAATTCGGCCGGCCGGCCGTCGGCGCCGGCCGTATTCACGACGTACTGATCGCCACGCCGACTGAAAGCCGTTCTCGAATCGTGATGTACAAATTCCGCATCGGCGAAATCACCGAGCACCGATACGTCTTTTGCGACCTGCATCGCGAGGTCGTGATGGGACCCGACCCAGAGCCGCGCTTGTTCGGCATGGCACCCGGCGCATGTCTTGGCTCCGACATACACCGACTCGCCCGAGAGATCTTCGCTCAAGGGAATGGCGGCGTCCTGATCGGCGCCACCGCAGGCTGACAGGACGACAACCACCAACATGGCCATGGACCGGCGCAAGGGATTGCGGAGATTTCTCCCGGCTCGAAGACTCCCCGGGAGAGGTCTCCTCCATCCCTCTGCAAACCCGGTGCACAGCCTGAGAAGTGGCCGATACCTTCCATTGAATATCGGCATTCGGCACAGTCGGCTCACACTTCTTGAGACCGCTGCAGAAAGGTGCCGGGTATCTCTCCGGGGGAGTCTTCGAGCCCGGGGAAATACCCGGCGCCTTTCCCGCGCCTTGTTTAATTCAAGTTGGCAGCGCCTCGCACACATGGTCATGTATCCACCGGCACGAGCATAAGCGGATCCATGTCGGCGAGAAAAGCGTCATCAGCATCGTCGAGCTTGTTGACGCGCATGATCACCCGCAGGCTTTCGACATAGGCCTCGCCGCGTTCGGAATAGCGCGACAGATTGCCGACCAGGATTTGACCGCGAATACTCCGCCCCGATCGCCTCAGGGCCGCCCGTTCTCCGCGAAACTCGGCATAGGCGGGGTGGCGATTCAGATTTCGCGCATGTGCGCGGACCGATTCGAGCGGCGTGTCAAATGCAGCGATCTTGTAATCGCCCTTGCCGCTGCGTTGCTTCGCGGGTGAGATACCCTCGCCCCAGGTCCACTGGCCGAACAGAGCGTTGCCGGAAAACGCGAAACGCGATGTGCCCCAGCCACTTTCCTCCGCCGCCTGACTCAGCGTCAGCGAGACAGGGATGATATCGATACGCGCCTCAAGTTTTTCAAACAGTTTGCCGGTATTATCAGGTGCACGTTCTTCAACACGATACTCGCGCGCTCGCGCATTCAGCCAGTCAAGGTCGTCAGCTTGCAACGTTTCACTATTCGCGAACCCTGCCGCCAGTTGGAGAAGCCGCGCCCGCTCCTGCAGAATCAATTCGTTGCTGCGCAAGACGAGCGGTGCAAGCGCTCTGAAAAACAGGCGCTTCTTCGTCAACACGTCGATGACCTGGACCGTGTGCTGGCTCCAGCGCTCCGGAATCTCGCTGATATAGAGACGGGGAACCTCGCGTATGCCGGCGATCCAGGCCTCGGGCGTGTAATTCAACTCGTCAAACAGCCGCTCGAGATCGATATAGGATTCAATTTCGACGATTTTGGGCGCGACGGTCTCGGGCTGAAGCGATTGCGTTTCGTCCCCGGCGGAGACGGCAGCCGGCGACGCGGCCACTACGGGTTCGTCGGGCGGTACGGCACGGCCGCAGGCGGCGGCGGATAGCGCCGCAATGACGACAGCAGCGACGACGGGCAAATCTGGCGCCTTCATCAATCGCCAGTCAGCCGGATGCCGGGCGGGATGTCAACCGAGATCGCGGGCGGGCGCAAAAAAAAGAGCCCGGTGGGGGGAACCGGACTCTATGCTTGAAGTACCTTGGAGTTGATCGTAACCGGGATCGCCGGGGGTCTGATTTTTTCTGGCCGGACCGCAAAGGTTAGGGGGAAACCTTTTAGGTCATTTCGGCTGCGTTCAGTACCTGCTCCTGCGATCGATGGCGTACACGATAGCAGGCGGTCGGTATCCGCCCGGTTACCGGAACATTAACCTCCTGTAAGGTTTTATAAGTCTAATTTATCAATTAAAAACAATTACTTATAAACTTCGTCGCAAACGCGGCCGTGCTTTTCGCGCCTTGACATAACATTGGCCCTGCCCAAATCAGGAGTCTGATAGGCTATCGGCCCGACCCAGGCAGGAACCACATGAGAATACTTCTGATCGAGGACGACACGGGCGTCGCCGATTTCATCGTTCGCGGCTTCCGCGAAGCCGGCCACAACATCGACCATGCCGATAACGGCAAGGACGGACTGTTTCTGGCTACAACCGAGACCTACGACGTGCTCGTCATCGACCGCATGCTGCCCGGCGTCGAGGGTCTGTCCATCATCCGGACGCTGCGCGCATCGGAGAACAGTACGCCAATCCTCATCCTGAGCGCGCTGGGTCAGGTTGACGACCGAGTCAAGGGGCTGCAGGTCGGCGGCGACGACTATCTCGTCAAGCCGTTTGCATTCAGCGAACTCGAGGCCCGGGTGGATGCATTGTCGCGACGTTCCCAGGGCAAAGCGACCGCGGAAACGACCCTGCAGGTCGGTGACCTCGAGATGGACCTGCTGGCGCGCGAAGTGCACCGCGACGGCAAGTTAATCGCGCTGCAACCTCGCGATTTCCAGTTGCTCGAGTACTTGATGCGACACGCGGGCCAGGTCGTCACACGGACGATGCTGCTCGAAAACGTCTGGGACTACCATTTCGACCCTCAGACCAATGTCATCGACGTACACATCAGCCGTTTACGCGCGAAAATAGACAAGGATTTTCCCGTGTCCCTGATACATACGGTGAGGGGCGCGGGATACAAAATAGATGCGGCTGGCTGACCAGATCCGCACAACCACGTTTCTTCTGACACTGCGTTACATGGTGTTGTTTTTCGTGGCCGTCACCATTTTGTTCGGGATTCTCAACTGGTCGACGATCAACTATCTCGAGCGGGAAGCCGACATGACCATCGAAGCCGAGGCCGCGGGACTCGAGGCACAATTCAAGCAGCGCGGACTCGAAGGCATGGTACAGGTCATTGGTGCCACGATCAGCATCAATCCCAAGGGTGGCGCCGTGTACCTGCTGGCCGACGCAGAGCTGAACCCCCTGATCGGCAATCTGCGTCAGTGGCCGCAACTCACTGCTGAGGAAGATGGCTGGGTTACGTTCAACCGTGTCGACGCGACCGGCGCGACCGTACTGACGCGCGGCCACGTCTATCTTCCCGCGCAAAATTTGCGGCTCCTTATCGGGCGCCAGGCCCGTGGACTCGATCAACTCACGCGAATGTTCGATCGAACGCTGTTCTGGGGCCTCGGCGTTACCTTGGTGCTGGCGCTGATCGGTGGCTTGCTAATGAGTGAGAACGTCCTGCGGCGGGTAAATAAAATCAACGCGGCGAGTCGTCTGATCATGCAGGGCGATCTTTCGCAGCGCGTCGCGACGAGTGGGACCAACGACGAGTTCGATGAACTGGCCCGCCACCTTAATGCCATGATGGACCAGATCGAATCGCTCATGCGCAGCATCGAGCACATCTCTGATAATATCGCGCACGACCTCCGGACACCGCTTACACGGCTCCGCAACCATCTCGAAGAACTCGAGCGTGGGGCAGAGGGCGCGATGGCCGAAAAAATAGAGAAATGCATTCAGGATGCGGACGGTTTGTTGTCCACGTTTGCCTCGCTGCTCAGCATTGCGCGAATCGAGTCGGGCACCTACGAAACTCACCTGGGCGAAGTCGAACTCGGCAAGACGGTGCGTGACGCATGCGAACTCTACCAGGCACTCGCAGAAGACAAGTCAGTTGCGCTGACCTGTGTCGCGCCCGGCGTGGACACTATACGCGGCGATCGCAACTTGATCTTCCAGGCGCTGACGAATCTCCTCGATAATGCGATTAAATATGCACCGGTCGGTGGACAGGTCAAGGTGGAACTTTCGCGGCGCGACTCGAGCATCTTGCTGACGGTCAGCGACAACGGGCCCGGCATTCCCGAAGATATGCGGGAAAAAGTCCTGCAGAGATTCTTCCGCCTCGATAAGGCTCGCTCCAAACCCGGCGCCGGCCTCGGGCTTAGCCTCGTGCAGGCAATCGCTCAACGGCACAAGGCAGAGCTTGTCCTGGCCGACAACCATCCGGGTCTGCGGGTCCAGATCGTCTTTTCGCCGCCTAGCGTACCCGCGACGGCATGAAATCGAACATGATCCCCCGAAATGATTGAGTTATTACCTGACATGCCTGCGAATGTCGTCGCCGTCAGGGCATCCGGCCAGGTCACCGGCGATGATTACAAAAACGTACTCGTGCCGGCCATTGAAGAAAAGCTTAACCAATACGACCGGATCCGGCTGCTCTATCACCTCGGGCCCGAGCTTCGGAAATTCACGACAACGGCCTTTTGGGACGATGCCAAAGTCGGATTCCATCACCTGAAGGATTTTGAGCGTATCGCGGTCGTCACGGATATTCCATGGATACAGACCATGACCAAGGGAATGGGCTTGATGATGCCGGGCCGTCTCCGCACGTTCGTGAACGAAGAATTCGATCAGGCTAAAGAGTGGCTCGTTAGCGAACGAGCTTCGTGAACTTGGCGCCTTCGAGCGTTGCATTGAACATCAGGCCCGCGTTCGTCATGATGAACCCGACAATCGGCGTTTCATAATTAATGGTGTCGAGCGAAGCGCCTGCGCCGAGTTCAATCAATGCGACCGATCCGTCCACGCCGACCTTCCAGCCGTTGTTCTCTCGAAATTCTTTCAGCGCATCATCCTGCATGAATACAACGAACACGGCCTTGGACTGAGCGCCGAGCTGAAAGCCGATCGATGCAGCGACCGTACTGTAGTAATCGACGGACTTGCCGCCGATTCGCAGGGCGCCTTCGCCGTACTCACCGCCAATTCCAAAACCAGCTTTGATGACGTTCGGGAATACGAGGACGCCTTTCGCGGCGCCGAGAACCGCTTCGCCGGCCGCCGCCTTCTTTTTGAACTTCTCGATTGCAAGGTTCACCTGCGCGTCGATTTCTTTAGCTGTCGCAGCGCCTGCCGTTTGCGCCGTTACAACCCCTGCCAGAAACGCGATCGCCACGAACAATAACCGCGCTGACCTTGCGTATGCCCTGATCACCCTGCTCATAATCCGACCTCCGTAACACCGACAACCCCACGGCTCGCAATCTTACCACCGCTCGGTTAACGCGTGGCGCCTCGCGACGGCCTACCCCCGATAAAGCATAATGGGGGCATGCTTGGGCGAATCCGAACTCTTTTCCTGTTGATCGCGTTCGTCTCGACCGGTTGCGGCAATCATGACAATGCCTGGGAGATAGCCCAGCGGGACGATAACCCGACCGCGTTTCTCGAGTTCCTGGGCAAGTATCCCGACAGCGAATATGCGGACGCAGCGCGGGCGCGCATGGAAGCCTTGAAGGAAATCAATGCATGGGAACGCGCGAAGTTCAGAAATAGTGAGGCGGGCTATGCGGCCTTCATGGAAAAATATCCGGACAGCGAGTTTGGCGACGATGTCAACAAGCGCATCGCCGGTCTCGAACGCGATGCGCGGTGGGCCGTCGTCCAAGACGAGGACAGTATCGAAATCGTTGCGGCATTTTTGCGCGAATACCCGGAAGCGCCGCAGTCCGAAGATGCGCGCGAACTGCTGAGTACGCTCGAGGCCCGCGAAGCGGCCACGGCTTCTGAGCGGCCGGGCGGCTTCCGGCTCCAGCTCGCGGCCTTCCGCACGGCCAGGGCCGCGGAAAGCGAAGTCCGCAGGATCACCGCACTGTTTTCCGAAGCTCTGATGGGGCCCGTGTACATCGAGACGCCCGCCGAAGGTGCCCCGAGTTCGCTGTTAATTCTGAAAAGCGTGCCGATGAGCTGGAGCGAGGCGCAGGCCGCATGCAAAGCCCTGAAGGGCTACGAGCAGGCCTGCCTGATTATCAATCGCTGACTTCCGTAGGCTGAATCCAGCCGCCCCCGAGCGCCTTATACAGTTCGACATACGAAACCAACTGCTCGCGGCGCACGGACGACTCTGCGAGTTCTGCGCGAAACAGCGAACGATCCGACTCGAGAACCTCGAGATAACTCGTCACACCGCCGTCATAACGGGCCCGCGATAGAGTCGAGGCACTGCGTGCAGCCGTGACCTGACGCTGGCGCGCGAGCGCCTCGTCGTAATACGTTCGAATACCAGCCAAAGCGTCTTCGACTTCACGCAGCGCCTGCAGGACCGTCAGCTCGTATCGCCTCAATACCTGTTCGGTGCGCGCCACTTCGACCTCGACACGGCGCTTGTTTTTGCCCGCATTGTAGATCGGTCCGAAAAAACTGGCGCCGATGTTCCAGATCTTCGAATCGCCGGAGTTCAGGTCAGACAGGTCGTTGCTCGCCAGTCCGAGCGTCCCGGTCAGGCTCAGGGACGGAAACCGCAGCGCCTCGGCGATGCCAACCTGAGCGGTCTGCGCAGCCAGACTTTGAGCGGCTTCGCGAACGTCGGGCCGGCGTTCCAAAAGTTCGGACGGCAATCCAGCCGGCACCTCCGGCGGCGCCATGTCCACCACGCCGGCGCGCCTAGCAAAAATCGCCTCGGGATTGCGGCCGACGAGGACGTTGATAAGATTCTCCGCCTCAATGATTGAGCGCTGGAAGGACGCAACCTGCGCGGCGGCGTCGTACTCTTCGATCTCGGCCTGGTTCACATCGAGCATCGGCACGATGCCTTGATCGAACCGGGCCTGAATAATTTCGAGCGACTCCTGGCGACCCTGCAACGTGCGCTGCGAAATTTCGAGACGCGTGTCGAAATCCCTGAGTAACAGATAACTGCTCGCGACGTCGGCAATCAGGCCAATCGTGACGGTGCGCCGGGCCTCCTCGGTCGCGAGCAGCTCGGCACGCGCCGCTTCGTTCGATCGCCGCAACTTGCCGAACAGGTCGATCTCCCAGGAAAAATCGGCCGCGAGAGAATAAACGTCAGTGGTCGCCGCGTTCGGTAATATCGCGCCGAACGGATTGCCCCGACTGACTGCCGCGCCGCCGTCAATCTGCGGATACAGGTCCGCGCGAACGAAGCCGTAACGGGCCCGCGCCTCCTCGATGCGCGAGACGGCGATCGCGAGTTCCTTGTTTTCCTCCAGCGCCAGGTTAATGAGATCGCGGAGGTTCGGATCGTCAAACAGATTCCACCAATCGAGATTGGCGATCGATTCACCCTCTTTCGCAGGTTGTTTGAAACGTTCCGGCGTTTCGACTTCGGGCGTCCTATAGTCCGGCCCGAGCATGCAGCCCGACACGACGAACATCAGCCCCGCTAAGACAATGCGGCCCCTCATGTCGGCGGATCGCCGGGCATGCCTGGCTTGGATTCCCCGCCTCCGCGGCTCACCTTATCGATAAAGACGAACAGCGCGGGCACGAGAATGACGCCGAGCACGGTCGCCGCCAGCATGCCGGAAAAAACGGTCATGCCCATGACCTTGCGCGCTTCAGCGCCGGCGCCGCTCGCGACCAGCAACGGAATGACGCCGAGGATAAAAGAAAAGGCCGTCATGAGAATCGGCCGAAAACGGTCACGCGCCGCCGACAAGGCCGCGTCCAATGCGCTCATGCCCTCATCGGTTTTCTTTTTCGCAAACTCGACGATCAGGATCGCGTTCTTGGCGGCCATGCCGATCAGCATGACGAGCCCGATCTGCGCAAAAACGTTATTCTCATAGCCCGGCAGAAAAAGGCTGGACAGCCATAGCCCGAGCATCGCGCCGAAAACGGCGATCGGCGTGCCAAGCAACACGCTGAACGGCAGTGACCAGCTCTCGTACTGCGCGGCGAGAATCAGGAACACGAAAACGAGCGCCAGCACGAACACCTGGCCGCCCGCGCCGGCCGCCGCGCGCTCCTGGTAACTCATCGCGTTCCAGGCATAAGTCATGTCTCTCGGCAACGTTCGCTGTGCAACCTCCTCGAGCGCGTCGAGCGCCTGGACCGAGCTATAACCTTCTGCCGGCGACCCCGTGACTTCAGCGGCCCGGAAGAGGTTGAACCGGTTGGTATACTCGGGGCCTTCCGTCGCGGACATTGACACGACCGAATTCAGCGGCACCATCTGGCCTTCCTTGCCGCGGACGTAGAAGAAACGCACGTCGCCCGCGCGTTGCCGGTATTCAGGCTCGGCCTGCACGTAGACTTTGAACAGGCGCCCGAAACGATTGAAGTCGTTGACGTAGGCGCCGCCGAAAAATGAGCCGAGCGTCGTGTTCACATCGGCCGGCGAGATACCGAGCTTCAGCACCATGTCCTGATTTACGTCGGCGTAGATCTGCGGCACGTTGGCGCGATAGGTCGTGATAATGCCGCCGATTTCGGGCCGCTGGCTCGCTTCCCGTATAAATGCCTGCACCTGCTCGCCGAGATACGCCGGGCTGTTCCCGCCGCGATCCTGCAGCATGAGGCTGAAGCCCGAGCCCGTGCCAAGACCCGGAATAGCCGGCGGGCCGAACGCGAACGCCACGGCTTCCGGGATGCCGAACAGGAGCTTTTGATTCAAGCGCTGGATGATCGCATTCACATGCAGTTCGGCGCTGCCGCGATCCTCCCAGTGCTTGAGCGAGACGAAGAAAAACGCATTGTTCGGCGACATCGACGACGTCAACAGACTGTATCCGGCGACGGTCGTAATCGAATCGATGCCCGGCAGCTCCGCGACTATCTGCTCGACCTTGGCACTGACCGCATCGGTGCGCTGCAAAGAAGCGGCATCCGGCAGCTGCACGTTGATCAGGAAATAGCCCTGGTCCTCCTCGGGCACGAACCCGCCCGGCAACAGCGTGAATAATCCGCCCATCAAGGTCGTCAACACGATAAGGCCGCCCAGACTGAACGCGAGTTTTCTCGTGCAGTAATTCGTGATGTTCATGTAGCCGCCGGTCACCCGCCGGAACGTGTCGTTGAACCGATCGTAGAAGGGCTGCAGCCAGCTCCTCTTCCGCTCCGATCGGGGCTTGAGCAACATCGCGCTCAGCGCGGGGCTCAGCGTCAACGCGTTGACCGACGAAATCGCGACGGAGATCGCGATCGTGATCGCGAACTGCTGGTAAAGCCGGCCCGTGATGCCGCCCATCGTGGCCACGGGCACGAACACCGCGATGAGCGCAAGCGAAGTCGCGACAATCGGGCCCGAAACCTCCTTCATGGCCGCGATCGTCGCCTCTTTCGGCGCCATGCCCTGTTCCATTTTCGCCGTGACGGCCTCGACAACGACGATCGCGTCGTCGACGACGATGCCGATCGCGAGCACGAGCCCGAGCAGCGACAGCGTATTGATCGAAAAGCCGAGCAACGGAAATACCATGAACGTGCCGATCAGCGAAACCGGCACGGCCAGGGCCGGTATCAACGTCGCGCGCACATTCTGCAAAAAGATAAACACCACGAGAATCACGAGCGCAACAGCCTGGAACAGCGTCGTGATGATCTCGTCGATACCCTCCTCGATGGCGAGCGTCGTGTCGAGCGACACGTGGTAATCAAGATCTGGCGGAAAATCACGGGCCATTTCGGCCATGACCTGCTTGACCTGCGTCGCCACCTCGATGCCGTTCGCGCCCGGTAACTGGTAGATGGCAAGGATAGAAGACGGTCCGCCATTCAGCCGGGTCACGGCATTATAGGTCTGGGTACCGAGTTCGACGCGCGCCACGTCCTTGATGCGCACCTGCGACCCGTCGGGATTCGAACGCACGATGACTTTGCCGAACTCCTCGGCCGTGCTCAGACGCCCCCGTGTCCTGACCGTGTAGGTGAACTCGGTGCCGGGCGGCGAAGGCGGGCCACCGATCTGACCGGCCGGCGCGATGACGTTCTGCTCCTGGATCGCGCGCGTGATATCAGGGACCGTCAGGCCGAGCTTGGCCAGTTGATCGGGCTTGATCCAGACGCGCATCGCATACTCGCTGCCGCCGAGCACATTGACCAGACCGACCCCGCGGATGCGCGCGACGGCGTCGACCACGTTGATCGTCAGGTAATTGCTCTGAAAATCCTGATCGTAGGTCGCGTTCGGCGAGTAAAGCGACACGAGCATGAGCGGGAAAGACAGTTGCTTCTTCACCGTGATGCCGAGCCGCTTGACGTCTTCCGGAATGCTGGCCTGTGCCTCCGAAACCCGGTTCTGCGTCAGCACGTTGGACATGTCGAGGTCCGAGCCGACTTCGAACGAGACCGTGAGTTTCAAGGTGCCGTCGTTTGCATTGACGGATTTCATGTACAGCATGTTCTCGACGCCATTGATCTTTTGCTCAAGCGGCGTGGCGACCGACTGCTCGACGACTTCGGCATTCGCGCCCGTGTAAGTCGCCGTGACGGCAACTTCCGGAGGGTTGATATCGGGATACTGTGCGATCGGCAGTTTCATCATCGACTGCACGCCGACGATCACAATAATGATCGCGATAACCATCGCGACGATCGGCCGACTAATGAAAAATTGGGCCATCGAGTGATTCCGCGTCAGGTTTCCAGCTGACTCTGCGTCTGGCTTTCCCGCGCCGCTTCGGCAGGTGCGACGACCATACCCGGCCTGACTCTCTGCAGACCCTCGACGATAACGGACTCACCGCCGTCGAGCCCGGATTCGATGACGACGATCTGGCCCTTGGACGGCCCGAGGACAACCTCGCGCATCTCGACCGTGTTTTCGCCGCTGACGATATAAACCTGGAAGCGCCCCTGCAATTCGACGAGCGCCTTGCGCGGTACGGCGACGACATTCTCGAGATTCCGGTACGGCGCCCGAACGCGCGCGAATTGGCCCGGCAACAACACGTGCCGCGGATTTGGAAACAGCGCTTCGACCGAATAGGTCCCGGTCTGCGGGTCGATGGCCTGTGCCGATGCAACGACTGAGCCGTGATGTGGATGCTCGGAGCCGTCGGCCAAAATTAATACCAGTTCCGCCTTGCGGTCCTTACGCGACTGCTCGGCCCGTGTACCGGATGCCAAATACGTGCGCGCTATAATAAGGTATTCGCTTTCGGAAATGGAAAAGCGAACCCGGATCGGGTCGATATCGGACAAGGTGTTGAGCACAACCGGATTCGGCTCGCGGCCGACGAACTCGCCGGGTTTCGCCTTGGACAGGCCGATCAGCCCGTCGATCGGCGCTAAGATTCGCGTATAGCTCAGTTCGATCTCGGCCAGGTCGACCCCGGCCTCGGCCGCCCGCACGCCGGCCCGCGCGGCGGCTTCCTGCGCGACCGCGCCGTCGAGGTCCTGCTCACTGACGGCCTGCATCTCGGCCAGGGGCCGGATGCGGCGCAGATCGGCGTCGGCTTTCGCGAGCGCGGTCTGGGCCGCGGCCAGCTCGCTCTGCGCCCCAACGAGTTTGGCCTGGAGCGGCTGCGGATCGATCGTGTAGAGCAAGTCGCCCTTTTTTACAAATCCGCCTTCCCGAAAATCCATCGTCTCGAGAAAGCCTTCCACCCGGGCGCGAATCGGCACATCCTGCGTGCCGAGCGTGCTGCCGACCAGATCCATCGACAGCGCCACGTCCTGGCGCTCCACCGTCACGACCTGCACGGGCAGCGGCGGCATCTTTTCGTCTGAATTCTCCTGGCCGCCGCAGCCGGCGAAGCACAGGGTGGCGAGGGCCAGACCGGTCCAACGGACCGGGGCCAGCTTCCGAAACAGGTCCATGCGGGTTTTCCCCCTCTTAATCAGGCTTTTGCCTCTTGTTATTTAGGGATCTTATCGTATCGAAATCGGTCACATGATATATCAACAGCGGCCGAAAGAGGCCCGAATTCAGGCCTGATCGGGAGCCATGAGCCCGATTCCTTACAAAGGATTTGATTGGGTTTTTGCTCCGGGATATATATAGTGTCGCCCTCCAGCCAGTTCAAGAAGAAACCTGAGCGGGTTAAACAATCCATTTGCAGTCTTCTTAAAGCCTTAACATGTAAACATTAAGGATACGTTGCGTATGCCGTTAGCAGTTGCACTGGTCTTATTGGTCGTCGGATCGGTCATTTTTCACTTCGTGAGCCCCTGGTGGTTCACGCCCATCGCCTCCAATTGGGGCATGATCGACGACACCATAACGATCACGTTCTGGATCACGGGCATCGTCTTCATCGCGGTCAACTTGTTCATGGCCTATGCGGTTCTGCGCTTTCGACACAAGAAGGGGCAGAAAGCCGCGTACGAACCCGAAAACAAGAAACTGGAATGGTGGCTGACGGGCATCACGACCGTCGGCGTCGTGGCGATGCTGGCCCCGGGCCTGTTCGTCTGGGCCAAATTCGTCAACGTGCCTGAAGACGCGATGACGTTCGAGGTCGTCGGCCAGCAGTGGCACTGGAGCTTCCGCTTCCCGGGCGCGGACGGCGAACTCGGTACCATCAATGCCCGCTTCATCAGCATCGATAACCCCTTCGGCCTGGATCCGGAGGATCCGTCCGGGCAGGACGACATCCTGGTGCCGAGCAGCGAGGTGCACTTGCCGGTCAATCAGCCCATCCGCGCACTGCTACGCTCCAAGGACGTCCTGCACGATTTCGCCGTGCCGCAATTCAGGGTCAAGATGGACCTCGTGCCCGGCACGCTGACCTATGTCTGGTTCGAACCGACCCGAACGGGCGAATACGAAATCCTCTGCGAGGAGCTCTGCGGCATCGCGCATCATACGATGCGCGGCAGGGTCGTCGTCGAGGAACAAGACGCATTCGAAGCCTGGCTGGCCGAGCAGAAGACTTTCGCTGAGACCGAAGCCTGGGTGGCGGGTGACCCGGAGTTGGGCAAGGCGCAGTACGCCGTTTGCTCGGCATGCCACGGTGCTCAGGGGGAAGGTATTCAGATCCTGAACGCGCCGAAACTGGCGGGCCAGGAACCCTGGTATATCAAGGCCCAGCTCAAGTTATATAAGAGCGGCGCGCGTGGCTCGCACAAGGATGACCTCTACGGCATGCAGATGGCGCCGATGGCCGCGACGCTCGTCAACGAGACGGCTGTCGATAACGTGATCGCGTATTTGCAAACGCTGCCCGACACGCCCGCACCGCATACGGTGCAGGGCGACACGGAACGCGGCGAGGCGCTCTATGAAACCTGCGCGGCCTGTCATGGCCGGAACGGGCAGGGTATCTGGGCTCTCAACGCGCCGCGTCAGGCCGGCATGAGCGACTGGTACATGGCGGCGCAACTCAACAATTTCAAAGCGGGAATTCGTGGCGCGCATCCTCGAGACCCCTACGGCCTGCAGATGGCCCTGATGGCCAACACGTTGAAAAAGGACAGCGCCGTCAATGACGTGATCGCATATATCAATACCTTGCCGGGCAACGCAGTTGACAATCAATAGACAGGCAGTAACCAGGAGACGATTCTGATGGCATACGTCGCAATCGCGGATCAACAGGAAGAACTTCATGATCCGCAGAGTTTTATCGCCAAATACGTCTGGAGCCAGGATCACAAAGTCATCGCCATCCAGTACTCGGTTACGGCGATCTTCGTCGGACTCGTCGCACTCGTGCTGTCCGGGATGATGCGGCTGCAGCTCGCTTTCCCGAACGAGTTTGCGTTCATCGATCCGGCCACTTACTACCAGTTCATCACGATGCACGGCATGATCATGGTCATCTACCTGCTGACGGCCCTGTTTCTCGGCGGCTTCGGCAATTACCTGATTCCGCTCATGATCGGCGCGCGGGACATGGTGTTCCCCTATATGAACATGCTGAGTTTCTGGGTTTACCTGCTCGCCGTAATCGTGCTGATGGCGAGTTTCTTCGTGCCCGGGGGTCCGACCGGCGCCGGCTGGACGCTGTACCCGCCGCAGGCCATCCTCGAAGGCACGCCCGGGCACGAATACGGCATTCTCCTGATGCTCGTCTCACTCGCGATATTCATCGTCGCATTCACGATGGGCGGCCTGAACTACGTGACCACGGTGCTGCAGGCTCGCACCCGCGGCATGACGCTCATGCGCATGCCGCTATCGGTCTGGGGCATTTTCATGGCGACCGTGCTCGGCCTGCTGGCCTTTCCGGCCCTGCTCGTCAGCGCGGTCATGATGTTGTTCGACCTGAATCTCGGCACGAGTTTTTTCATGCCCGTCATCCTGTCGATGGGCAACCAACTCGACTACGAAGGCGGCAGCCCCCTTCTGTTCCAGCACCTGTTCTGGTTCTTCGGTCACCCCGAGGTCTACATCGTCGCGCTGCCCGCGTTCGGCATCGTGTCCGACCTGCTCAGCGTACACGCGCGAAAAAATATCTTCGGCTACCGCATGATGGTCTGGGCCATCATCGCAATCGGCGGACTGAGTTTCGTCGTCTGGGCCCATCACATGTACGTCAGCGGCATGAACCCGTATTTCGGGTTCTTCTTCGCGACCACGACACTCATCATCGCCGTGCCGACCGCGATCAAAGTCTATAACTGGGTCCTGACGCTCTGGCGCGGCGACATTCACCTGACGACGCCGATGCTGTTCGCAATCGGGTTTATTTTCACGTTCATCCACGGCGGCCTGACGGGCCTGTTCCTCGGCAACGTCGTCGTCGACCTGCCGCTGTCGGATACTTATTTCGTCGTCGCCCACTTCCATATGGTCATGGGCGTGTCGCCGATCCTCGTCTTGCTCGGCGCTATCTATCACTGGTACCCGAAGGTCACCGGCAAGATGCTGAACGAGACGCTCGGCAAGGTGCATTTCTGGGGTACGTTCCTCGGCACGTATTCCATTTACCTGCCGATGCATTACCTGGGCTTCCTGGGCGTGCCACGCCGCTATTACGCGATGGGCCAGACCGAATTCCTGATCGATTCCGTGCAGCCGCTGAACGTCGGCATCACGGTCGCCGCATTGCTCGTCTCCGCGTTCCAGATCCTCTTCATCTTCAACATCATCTGGAGCCTGAAGAACGGCAAACCGGCGGGTGGCAATCCCTGGCGCGCGACGACGCTCGAGTGGCAAACGCCGGATACGCCACCCAAACACGGCAACTGGGGCCCGACGCTGCCCGTCGTTCACCGTTGGGCCTACGATTACAGCGTACCGGGTGCCGACGCGGATTTTCTGCCTCAGAATCGACCGGCGGATGCGGGCACGGGTACGGCCCACGAGACCGGCGACGTCGAGGGCGCCCACCGATGAGGACGGGACGTTGAGTATCAGAAAGGCGATCATGGCAAAGCCCTGGCTCAAGACCGGGGATATCGGCGATTTCCCCGAAGCAGGCACGTTCTCGCAGCCGGCTGCGAAGGTCGGGCTACTGACTTTCCTGTGCGTCGCGACAAGTATCTTCGGCCTGTTCGTCGTGTCCTACAACTTCCGCATGGAACTCAACGACTGGCTGTCCGTGCCCAAACCCGGCCTGCTCTGGTTCAACACGGCGCTGTTGATTTTCAGCAGCGTCGCGTTTCAGTGGGCCCGGGTCGCCGGTCGACAGAACGATCTCGAACGCGTCCGGCTCGGCCTGATCGCGGGCGGCATCTCGAGCCTCGCGTTCCTGGCCGGTCAGCTGCTCGCCTGGCGGCAGTTCAGCGCCGCAGGCTATTACCTGGCCGCCAATCCCGCTAACGATTTTTTCTACCTCATCACCGCGCTGCACGGCGTGCATGTGCTCGGCGGCCTCTGGGTCTGGGGCAAAACCGTTGCGCGGATGTTTGCCGGCGAAGATGTCCAGCTGAGCGTCGAGCTCTGTACCGTTTACTGGCATTACCTGCTCGTGGTCTGGATCGTATTGTTCGGCCTGTTGTTGTCGACTTAAGGGCAAACGCACGCATGGCTCAGGAAGGTTTCGTAAATACAGGAGAACCCGTGGCAGTTGCCGACGGATGGGCCGGTATAGTCTCGGATTATTCTGCGGACAAGCAGGCCTTTCCCGTCCATTGGGGCAAGGTGATGATGTGGATTTTCCTGGTCAGCGATACGTTCATTTTCACATGCTTCCTGACCGGCTACATGACCGTCAGGGTGTCGACGACGGACCCTTGGCCGAACCCGAGCGAAGTGTTCGCGTTGACACTTTTCGGCAAGCATATTCCGCTGATTCTGATCGCGATCATGACTTTTGTCCTGATCAGCAGCAGCGGCACGATGGCTATGGCCGTAAACTTCGCCCACCGTCGCGACAAGAAAAAGATTTTCTACCTCATGCTGGCCACGGCGGCGTTCGGCGCGATGTTTGTCAGCATGCAGGCCTTCGAATGGACCAAGCTGATCATGGAAGAAGGTGTCCGCCCGTGGAGCAACCCGATGGGAGCCACGCAATTCGGTTCTAGCTTTTTCATGATCACGGGCTTTCACGGCATGCATGTCAGCGCGGGGGTCATCTACCTGCTCGTCGTCGCCAACCGGGTTCGCAATGGCTTTTATGACCGCAAAGGATCCTATGACACGGTAGAGGTCGCCGGTCTCTATTGGCATTTCGTTGATCTCGTCTGGGTGTTCATTTTTGCATTTTTCTATCTTTGGTAAGGAGACGTAATGGCAGACGCGTCAGCACAGGAACACCCGCTCAGCATATATTTCATCGTCTGGGGTGCGCTGTTCGTCCTGAGCATGTGCTCATACATGGTGGATTACCTGCAGTTCCAGGGCAATATCCGCTGGATCCTGATTCTCGTGTTCATGTGGTTAAAGGCCGGCGCGATCGTCGCGGTTTTCATGCACATGCGCTGGGAAAGGCCGGCCCTGATCTATACCATTCTCGTACCGCCGCTCTGCCTGCTCGTGCTGGTCGGCATAATGGTCGTCGAAGGCGGTTTCACCTCACTGACGCGCGCGATGTTTTTCGCCGGGGTGCCCTAGAAAATCAATCCCGGTCGAACGCGTACTCCATGCGCAGACCCAGCAGATAAGCAACGCCACCGAGGTCGAAGCCATCGACTTCGGTGCTGAAATATTGCACTTCGAAATAGAGGTAACTGCGTTGCAGGTAACCCTTCGCCGCGCGTGCTGCCGTACGCCGGTCAAGCCGGTTCAGGAACAACTGCACGCCACCGCGGACGTTGTAGCCCAGGTCCGTCCGGCCGTCGCGGCTGCCCTGTGATTCAACGTCCTGTTTGTACCAGGCCGTCGTCAGACCGCCGCCGACATACGGGACGAACAGTTGATCCGGGGAAAGCTCTCCGCGGAAATTGAGATAGACACTGGCCGGAACCAGCGTATATGTCACCTTGCCGCCCAGCGACATATTGGCTGGCTGCAGACCGACGCCCTTATCGCGCGCATAGCTGAGTTCCACGCCGAGATCGAGCCATTGCGTGAATCGATAAGCGAACGCGAGCCCGACGAGTACGTCGGTGTCATCACCATAGAAATCCTCATAAAGCGGCAGGTCGGGCTTGTACAGGCCGCCTTTCAGATCGAACACCCAGGGAGACGCGACGGTATCTGCCGACCCGCCGATCGGAACGGACGCCAGCACTGTCAGAAGAAGCGCGCATCCGAATGGCCGGGTCAGGAACCTCATGAGCCTGACCGAAGCCGCACGATCAGAAGCAACAGCAGTGCCGACAGGCTCGCCGTGGCCAAGGAAGACGCACTGATAACGAACAATGCGACGACGACGACCGGAACGAGCAAGGCGCGTACGATAGGTTTAATAAAGTCGTAGGTTTCGATGAACCGTGCAGCTGCCGGACCATGCCGGTAATACCAGCGGATGAACGATCGTCCGGTCCGGCTTTGCATCAGAAACCGGTCACGAAAGTCGCGCAGTACCTGCACCTCGGCCGCCCAGTCTGAGCCGAACGCAGCCGTCGCGACAAAACACCCCTTGTCGGGCAAATCGGGATACGGCAACGTCACGGATGGCGTCGCCATGACGGGCAAAGACAACATGCCTTCGACCAGTGGCCCGATGTCGATCGTGGTTTCGTCCGAGAAAACACTCTCGTGCTGACTCGCCGAGCTGTCGACGGCCGTGACAGAGAAAAAATACGTCGGCTGCGCAAATACCGAGACGGCGAACAGGTATGTGACGCCGTTCTGCAGTCCGGTCACCGTGTAGGATGTCGTATTGCCGACATCGATATCGTTGTCGGTGACGTCAGTCTCGCCCCAGTAAACGCGGAAAGCGCTCGCCTCGGCAACAGCCGCCCAGGCCAGGATGACGGACTCGAACCTCGATTCAGCGGACAGCAGTTGCGGGGCCGGCGGCACCGGGACGACCGGTGTCAGGTCGCTCACGGTCAGGCTCGTGTTGTCGCCCGCATCGACCATGACATCGTATAGCGGTCCCGACCGGTTCAGGCTGTAATAAACCCGGTAACTTCCGGCATCGGCAGGGACTGAATTCGTAACGAGATAGGCAAAATTCGCGCCCCAACTCAGATCGACGTTGTAAGGCGGTGGCGGCACGGCGCTGCTGTCCGTCACCGTCGGCGCCGCAACCGGATAGGGCCGCAGGTCGGTCAGCTGGCCGCCATACGCGCCGACGTCGGCTCGCGTACCGTCGATGATATCGAACTCGTCGATGTCGCCCGTGTCGATACACGGCGAACCCTGTCGCAGATGAAAATCCCGTAAGGCCGTTGCGACAAACAGGGGATCGCCAGTCACGAAGGGGTCGCCGAGCCCCGGCCCGCTCTCGTTATTGAAAAAGCAGTTGTATGCGACGCCCGCATTCGGATCAATAATGATGTCGACCGGACCGATGATCGTGATCGCATTGTTTACGAAAATGCTGTTTCGGACCTGCGCATCCGCGAGCGAGCGGAACACAGCGGTTCCGTTGTCCCAGAACACGTTGTACTCGATTTCCACAGTCGAACTGATATTCACGCGCACGCCAACGTCCGACACGGTATCGAAGACATTATTCGTGACCTTTATGCCCGTGCTGTCGATGATCTCAACGCCGATTGTCGCGTTGATGATTGTGAAGTTCCGGAATGTCAGATCAGTCTCGATATCGATGAGTACGGTCGGGTCCGTGTTGCCGGGATCGATGAAGGTGCGGGCCGTCTCCTCGCCACGGACGTCGATATCGGTCCGGAGGATCAGGTTCTCGGTATAGGTACCCGCCGCGACGACCACCGTGTCGCCGGGAACAGCGGCGTCGATAGCTTGCTGGATCGTCGCAAATTGCGCGGGCACGAGTCTGTCGACCGCCATTGCGGTGGGTGCGGCCAGTATCGCGCCCCACGAGACCAAGCGAAGGATATTTGAGTATTTGATGGTCAAAAGTCACCCGACGCCTTGCAAGTATGGGCGAGGAGTTTAGGCTATGTCGACATGACATTCGAATGGCAAGACCCCCTGCTGCTTGACGAGCAGCTCAGTGACGATGAGCGCCTCGTGCGCGATTCCGTGCGACGTTATTGTACCGAGCGGCTCATGCCACGCGTGCTGGAAGGCTTCCGGCAAAATCACTTCGACCGGGATATTCTGATCGAGGCCGGTGAGATCGGCATGCTCGGCTCGACGATCGACGGCTACGGTTGCCCGGGCATGAGCTACGTCTGCTACGGCCTGATGACGCGCGAAGTCGAGCGTGTCGATAGCGGTTATCGGTCTGCGATCACCGTGCAGTCCAGCCTCGTCATGTTTCCAATTCATGCGTTCGGCTCGGAGGACCAGCGCCAGAAATATTTGCCGAAGCTCGCGCGCGGTGAATGGGTGGGCTGTTTCGGTCTGACGGAACCGGACTATGGATCCGATCTGGCCGGAATACAAAGCCGTGCGAAAAGCGTCGCCGGCGGCTATGAGTTGAATGGCGCCAAAACATGGATTACGAATTCGCCGATAGCGGACGTGTTCATCGTCTGGGCAAAGGACGATGAAGGCCAGATTTGCGGATTCATCCTTGACAAAGGCATGAAAGGACTCAGCGCTCCGAAAATAGAAGGCAAGTTCTCGTTGCGTGCATCAGTCACGGGTGAAGTCGTCATGCAAAGCGTGTTCGTGCCCGAAGCCAATCGTCTGCCGGGGGCGCACGGCCTCGAAAGCGTGTTCGAGTGCCTGAACAGGGCCCGCTACAGCATAACCTGGGGTGCGATGGGCGCCGCCGAGTTCTGCTGGCACGCTGCCCGCCAGTATGTGATAGACCGCAAGCAGTTCGGCCGCCCACTGGCCGCGACCCAGATCATGCAAGTCAAGCTCGCCGACATGCAGACCGAAATCACACTCGGGTTGCAAGCCTGCCTGCGTCTTGGACGGCTCATCGATGACGGCAAACTCATGCCGGAAGCAATCTCCTTATTGAAGAGAAACAATTGCGGCAAGGCGCTCGATATCGCACGGATGGCGCGAGACATGCACGGCGGTAACGGCATTTCAGACGAATACCACGTTATCCGGCACATGCTCAATCTCGAGGGCGTCAATACGTATGAAGGCACTCATGATATCCATGCGCTGATACTTGGACGCGCACAGACCAATATTCAGGCGTTTAATTAGGCGATCGATCGATGAACGGCGTTCGTAAGGATCTTGCGGATTTGCGGCGCGAGTACAGTATCCGACCGCTGACGCGCGAGGAACTCGACCCGGATCCGTTCCGACAGTTCGACCGATGGTTCCAGGAAGCGCTCGAAGTCGAAGCGATGGACGCCAACGCGATGAGCGTCGCAACGGTGTCGAACCAGGGACAGCCGTCTTTGCGCACGGTGCTATTGAAGTATTACGACGAGAGCGGGTTTACGTTCTACACCAACCTCGGGAGCCACAAGGCCCAAGAGATCGACGGTAATGCACGAGTCGCACTGCTGTTCTATTGGCACGAACTGCATCGCCAGATCAAGATTCTCGGCAGGGCAGAGAAACTCACGGCCAGGGAAAACGTTCAATATTTTATGCGCCGGCCGCGCGAGAGTCAGCTTGGAGCATGGGTATCGCGCCAGAGCAGTGTCATCTCCTCACGCGCCGTGCTGGAAAATGCATTTGCCGAGATGAAACAGAAATTCGCCCGCGGCCAGGTCCCGCTGCCGTCTTTCTGGGGCGGCTACCGTGTCGCCCCTACAAACATCGAATTCTGGCAGGGTCGAGACAGCCGGCTCCACGACCGCTTCCAATACAGCCGATCCGAGGCTGACGAATGGCGCATCGAGCGCCTCGCGCCGTAGATTAAATGGGGTCAGACCCCATTTTTCTTCCAAATGTGCACAAAAATTGTAGAAACGGAAAAAATGGGGTCTGGCCCCATTTTTAGGCGCCATTTAATCCAGATGCTCCGCGAAAAAAGTCCGCGTGCGCTGTGTTGAAAGTTTCGCGGCTTCAGCATGATAGCCGTCTCTGTCGTCGCAGTTGAAGCCGTGGCCCGTGCCTTCGTAAATATGGAATATTCCTGTCCGGTCCACGTCCCGGATATGCCCGATCACCTCGTTGGAAATGAATGTATCCTCGGCGCCGAAGTGATACATGACCGGGATCTTCGGCTGCATACGATCGACGAGCTGGCCGATGCTGCCGCCGTAGTAACAAACGGCGCACGCAAAATCAAGCATGCACGCACCGCGATAAGCAACGGTTCCGCCAAAGCAGTAACCGATAATCGCTGTTTTCCCGGCGCCGGCCACGGACAGCCGGGCCGCTTCAACGTCGGCGAGCAGACATTGTTCGTCGAGAGACATCGAGAGTTGCCCGCCCTTCTGAAACTCGGTGTAGCCCAGCACGACGTTGTTATCGGTCCGGTCGAACAGGGCCGGCAGGACCGTCAAGTATCCAGCCTCGGCATAGGTATCGGCGCAGCGCTTCATCTGCTCCGTCAGCCCGAAAATTTCCTGAATCATCACGAGGCCGCCCTTCGGCTGTCCGTCGGGGCTGGCCATATAGGCGTCGAGCGTGTGCCCGTCGCCGGCCGTCAGTTCGATCATCCCGCCTGCGTTCACGGCCGGTAATTTTGTTTTCATCGCGCGGCTCCCCTAATGATTTCCTGATGCTTGGATTAATCCGGATACGATCCGGACTTAATCCAAGCATAGCGTGACTCATTCGCCTGTGTGACTTCGACCACCTGTCGGTCAGATATCGGACACCCCACATTATCGGGCGACCTTTGTGGCAAAAACGGCGCCCAAAGTAGAATCGAATTTTCAAAAAATTTGGGAGTGTAGTGATGCGGGTGTTCTGTAAGGGGCTGGCACTGTTTGGATTGAGCCTGTTGTCAGGGGTGGCATCGGCCGGCCTCGAGGCCGGCAAGCCGACGGTTTTCATCACGGGAGCGAATCGAGGTATCGGCCTGGAATTCGTCCGGCAGTTTTCCGGACGCGACTGGAACATCATCGCGACGGCCCGATCGCCCGACAAAGCCGACGACCTCAAGACACTGGCGGCTGGTGACGCCAACATCGTGATTGAACAACTGGATGTCACCGATCACGTCCGCATCGACGCACTCGCCGAGCAGTACAAGGATCAGCCGATCGATATCCTGCTCAACAATGCCGCCATCACGCCGAAATACATGTCCGCGTTCAAGCGGCTGAAGGGTGTCGATTTCGAGATGCAGGAAAACAGCATGGAGGTCAACGCGATCGCGCCGCTGAAGCTCGCGCAGGCTTTCATGGACCATGTCGCCGCATCGGACCAGAAAAAAATCATCGTCATTACAAGCAAGGCCGGTTCATTCGAACTCAGCCCCAAAATGCCGATGATGTACAGCTATCGGGCGAGCAAGGCCGCGCCGCATATGAACATGTACGCGCTCGGTTTCGAAACACCCAGGAAGGGCATCATCCTGACGCTGCTTTCCCCAGGCCAGGTCAACACCGTAGACACGAAGAGCATGAAACGCCCCGGCGTCATCGAGCCCGACGAAAGCATTGCCAAGATGCTCATCGTTATCGATGGACTGACGCCGGAAGACAATGGCAAGTTTCTCGACTTCGAGGACGGCGCGGTCCTGCCCTGGCGAGTTCACTAGCGCACTTTCGCGTAGGAATCAAATACTTATTTGACACTGTGTAGATTCCACGTTAGCGTTCCCACGGGCGACGGCTTGCATAATTTCCCGCGCTCCGTATCTTCGGGTACCGGGGTCGACGGTTCGATCAAACACATATAACGAGGTAATAAGAAAATGCCCACAGGCACAGTTAAGTGGTTCAACGAATCCAAGGGGTATGGCTTCATCTCTCCAACTGACGGAGGTGACGATGTGTTCGTGCACTCCACCGCGATTGAAGGTGAAGGCTTCAAAACGCTGCTTGAAGGCCAGACCGTTGAATTTGACGTCGAGAAAGGGCCTAAAGGGTTGCAGGCAGCGAACGTCAAGGTGTCCAGCTGAGTCAGTCTCGAGGATTGGTAGTTGAAAAAATTGTTTGTCGGTAACCTGCCCGCGGATGCATCCGAAGACGGCGTTACAGATCTGTTTTCCGAGTATGGAACGGTACGCTCGATTCGACTGGCGACCGACGTTTTCACTGGCAGGTGCCGCGGCTTTGGCTTCATCGAGATGGAAGGCCACGAGGCCCGCGCAGCCATTTCAGGCCTCGACGGCAAGACCTGGGGCGGCAACCCGCTCAGAGTCCGATTCGAAGACAAGAAGCGCGCCGGCGGCCGCGGCCGACGATAAAAAAAATGAGAAAAATGGGGTCTGACCTCATTTATTATTCGCAACCGCACGAGATATTCGCTCGACAGGATGCCGTAATCCATGCCGGCGGCAAGCTCTGAAATACGGGCGGCTGACAAGTCGACGTCTGCGGACATGGTTCACAGCAGGCGGAATCGAATTCGCCTAGTCTAGTACTTGTTCTTCCATTACGTGAGGCGTCCATTGCGCGAGGCCATGGCCGGCGGGAATTTCATACGAACCTTTCGTCAGCTCACGCTATTCATGATTCTCATCATGGTGGCGATCGGGAGCTACATGAGCCGCGCCCTGACGACGAGCTGGGAAGATCCGCTGTGGATGACCGTCTACCCGATCGATGCGGACGGTAGCCCGAACACTGGAAAGTACATCGAGACATTGACCCCGCGCACCTTCGCCACGATAGAACGCTTCATGGAGTTCGAAACCTCGCGATACGACGTCGACATAGAACGTCCCGTGCGTATCGACGTCGGCATACCGATAGCGGAGCAACCGCCAGCGCCGCCCGAATCAGGCAATCCGTTTCGTATCGCACTCTGGAGCCTGAACATGAGGTGGTGGGCGCGCAGCGCGACGAGCGACCAGCCCGGCGCGAGACCGAATATTCGTATGTTCGTCGTCTACCACGACCCGGAACGCACCCAATCGGTTCCGCATTCGCTCGGTTTGCAAAAAGGGCTGCTCGGCGTAGTCCACGCTTTCGCCGCCCGCCGCATGCAGGACCGGAACAATGTCGTCATCGCGCACGAAATGCTGCATACGCTCGGTGCAACGGACAAATACGCGCCGGGAGATAATCTGCCGATTCATCCTGACGGCTTTGCGAACCCCAACCGCAACCCGCTATACCCGCAAGAACTCGCCGAGATCATGGGCGGGCGCATCCCTGTATCCGCCTCGGAAGCCGTCATGCCGAGAAGCCTGAAACAGGTCATCGCGGGCACCACGACGGCCGCCGAAATTAACTGGATCGAATAAACCCTGATCGTAAAAAAGCCCGCGCGACTTGTGCGTTCACGCGGGCCAATGGTTGTCGTAGATATCGTAGTTTCTGCTTTGTTATCTGTGGGGGGGCGTCTCTGGAGACTACGGGCACGATCCTAACCGGCCGCGGGCTCATGGCATGATCCCGCCCGGAACGACCGCCGCGCGGGCCTTTAGCGGCCCATATCGTAAAACCCGACGAACCGTCGCATGATGACGGGCAGGTCTTCGGGTCGGTACCCGTCATACGGCTCAAAAACACTCAGATCGATCGTCTTGAGACGTACGAAACTGTCGATGCCGACGTTGCCCTCCGCTTCCGCCGTGTCGACGGCATCATAAATAGCGTGCCAGAACCTGGCCTGATCACCAATGACCGACACGGACCCGACTGCCGGCGTGAACCCGTCCGCCGCTTTGGCCACGCGACTCGCGACGACCGTCTCAATGCCCTCGTCCGCGACGAGTTGCTCCAGCGCCACGAAAAACTCGCGCAGGTTGTGCGGCCGGACGTACGGCACATTCGGATCGTGCGGGAACGACGCGCGTGGCGGCTGGATAAGATCCACGATCTGCAGGACATTGGCCGGACGGGCCAGGAACACGGTCAGACAATCACCGTGACTCGGCCCGAAATAATAAAGGTCGAGCGACTTGCCGCCGAGGGTGACTTCATAACGATCGGAAAAAGTGATGTCCGGCGTCACGACTGCGTCGTTGGGATTGTCGCGAAACCGGCGCGCGCATTCTTCCTGAGCGATGACTTTCGCCCCCTCCGCCGTGAACACCTCGGCTCCGGCGACGCGATCCCAATGGTAATGTGAATAGACGACAAACCGGACCGGCTGATCGGTGATCGCGGCGATTGCCGCCCGATACTCCGTGGCGACGCTCGCACTGATCGGGTCCGTGACGATCACGCCGTCGTCGGTAACGAGAAACAAGCTGCGCTGATCGGCACTGCGATACAGAAACGCACCGTCGCCCAGGGCTTCGACATTGGGCGGCATCGGCCGCTCACATGCGGCAAGTACGCCAACCAAAACAAAACCTGTGTAAATAAAGCGTTGCACAGTGATGTTCATTTTTTTTCCCCGGTTATTCTTATACTTTGGATGTCCGTTCCGGTTCGATGCGTGACGGAACATAGCATAGCCTGCGACGCGACGCGACGCAGGCGCCGCAGTGCGCTAAAATCAAGCGGACAAAAACAAGCATATGGTGATCCATGCCACCGGCTTCTTTCAAGGATATCCCCGGCGTCGATGCGCTTCTGAACTCGCCCGAAGTGCGGCCGCTCGTCCGGGACTGGGGCCGCCTGGCTGTCAAGAAAACAGTCCGCATCGTGCAGGCCGACCTGCGCCTGTCGGTTCGCGCCGGCACCGCGTCCGATCTCGACACCTCCGGCCTCGTGCGTGAAATCGGCGCGCGGCTCATACGGCGCGGCGGACGAGGTCCGCGCCCCGTATTCAACCTGACCGGCACGATCATACATACCAACCTCGGCAGGGCGCTGCTGCCCGAAGTCGCGATCGACGCGCTCATCCAGACCGCAAGGCAACCGGTCGACCTCGAATATTCTGTCTATTCCGGGCGGCGTGGTCGGCGCGAAACACACGTCGCACAGCTGCTGTGCGATCTGACCGGCGCCGAGGCCGCTACCGTCGTCAATAACAATGCGGCGGCCGTCATGCTGATCCTGAATACGCTCGCATTGCACCGCGAAGTGCCCGTATCGCGCGGCGAACTCATCGAAATCGGCGGCTCATTTCGTATGCCGGACATCATGAAGCAGGCCGGCTGCGAACTCCGGGAGATCGGTACCACCAACCGGACACACCGGACCGACTATACGCGGGCCATCAATCAGAAAACGGGCCTGTTGCTCAAGGTCCATCCGAGCAATTACATCATCGACGGCTTCACGGCCGAAGTCACGGAACCGGAACTCGCATCACTGGCGAAATCAAACCGCCTGCCTTTCGTCGTCGACCTCGGCAGCGGCGCCCTCATCGACCTGGCCGCCTATGGCCTGCCCGCCGAGCCGACGCCCATGGCGACGCTCGGAAACGGCGCCGACCTCGTCTGTTTCAGCGGCGACAAGCTGCTCGGTGGTCCGCAAGCCGGAATCATCGTCGGCGCGCAGACGCTCATAGAAAAACTTAACGCGAATCCCATGAAGCGCGCGTTGCGTGTCGACAAGCTGACGCTGGCGGCACTGGCCGAGGTCCTGAAACTCTACACCGAACCGGATCGGCTCGTCGCCGAGTTGCCGGTCATGCGCCAACTGACCCGCCCGCTCGACGACATCGAAGCACTTGCGCAACGGCTCGGTCCGGCACTCGCGAAGCGCCTGCCGGATTTCTCCGTCACGCCGACCGACCTGTGCAGCCAGGTCGGCAGTGGGGCCCTGCCGCAGCGTGAAATCAAGAGCGCTGGCTTGCGCATCTCGCCCATGGGGTCTAGCAATCTTCGGGCACGACTCCATCTACTCGCACAGGCAATGCGTAACCTGCCCCGCCCCGTGATCGGGCGCATACGCGAAGACTGTCTGTGGCTCGATCTTCGCTGCCTCGAGGACGAGGCGCAGTTCGCCGCACAACTCGAGCAGCTCGTTCTCAGAAAAACATGATCACCTAAAAAAGATTCCCAGGTAATGATTATTGCGACCGCCGGGCATGTCGATCATGGCAAAACCGCACTCGTCGAGGCGCTCACCGGCAAACACACCGACACGCTGGAAGAAGAAAGGCGTCGCGGGCTCACGATCATGCCGGGCTTCGCCTATTTCGACGTCACACGCGCCGATGGTGATACGGCGCGGATCGGCTTCATAGATGTACCAGGTCACGCCCACTTTATTCATAACATGCTCGCCGGCATCGCCGGCATCGATGCGGCACTGCTGGTTGTCGCAGCCGATAAGGGCATCAAGCCGCAGACGGTCGAACACCTGCGCATCATGGATCTGCTTAAGGTTCGCAACGGCCTGCTGGTAATTACGAAAACGGATCGCGCGGACGCGGATCGAATCGCTTTACTCCACGAGGAACTCGCTCGGTTTACGCGCGGCACCTGCATGGAACACGCGCGCGTGATCCAAACGTCGATCACGACCGGCGAAGGCATAGATGAACTTCGCAATGAACTCGCCCAACTGACGATGTATTTGCCAGAACGATTCCCCAACGGAAATTTTCGACTCGCGGTCGATCGCGCATTCACGCTGAAGGGCATTGGCGTCGTCGCGACCGGCACGGTGCATGCCGGACGGGTCGAAAACCACGAGGAGTTGGTTATAGCGCCAGCCGGCACCCGCGCGAGGATTCGCGGCATCTATAGCGAGGATCAACCGGCGCTCGTGGCGGCTGCCGGGCATCGCTGCGCGATCAACCTCGGCGGCGTCGAGCTCGCTCAGCTCAGGCGCGGCGACTGGCTCACGACCAGCGATACCGGTCAGGGCACGACACGGATCGATGTCCAACTTGAGCTGCCCGCGGACACGCAAACCACGATCAGCCATTGGTTACCCGTACACGTCTTTCACGGCGCCTCGCATGTCACGGGACGCGTGGTATTGCTGGAAGGCAGGATTCTCCAGCCGGGCGAAAGCACCCTCGCGCAACTCGTACTCGACGAACCCATTGTTGCCGTACATGGCGATACGTGCATTTTGCGGAACCAAGCCGCAGACGAAACGATCGCAGGCGCCAGGGTCCTGGATGTCTTCGCGCCGAAGCGGGGGCCGGCGTTGGCCGAGCGACTCGATCGACTGCACAAAATGAAGGCGGACGATCCGGCTGGTTGTCTACAGGTGATGCTCGCCGATCAACCCGTCAGCATCGCGCTCGAGTCCTTTCGCAGGAACCGGAACCTGACCTCAAACGAGGCGGACGCATTGTATGCGGAGGCCGGTCTGGTGTTTATCGAAGTCGCCTCCGAACGACACGGAATGCATCCGGATCAATGGCGGTCGCTGCACGCTGAAATCGAACGGCAAGTGCGGCGCTGGCACGATAAAACACCGGACTCGCCCGGCATTCGGTTGCAGGAACTCCATGCCGTGCTCGGCCGGAGAATCGGCTCGGATATCCTCGAAGCCGCTACGCGCGAATTGATCCGCAATGGTCGGATCGATCAGTCGGGGCCGTTCTATCATGCGCCCGGGTTCCAGCGCCCATTGAAGGACGCAGATTCGGAACTCTGGAAACAGGTGCGCCAGGCGATCGCAACAGCCGGTGATCGCCCGCCGACAGTGCCCGAACTCGCGGAACAACTCGAGGTGGACACGGCATCCGTTGCGGCAGCACTCAGACGGGCGGATACCGCAGGACTCGTGGTGCCCGTCGAGCCCAATCGCTATTTCCTGCCCGGGCACATCGAGGCACTCGTTAAACTGCTGACCGAACTGTCGGAAGACAGCGCGGACGGGCTCGTGACAACTGCGGCTTACCGCGATGCGTCGGGCCTCGGCCGCAACCTCGCAATCGCCGTGCTCGAGCATTTCGACGCACAGGGGCTGACACGACGAACCGGCAACGCCCGCCGCCTGATTAAATCGATGAGGTGACGAGCGACACGCTGGTCAGAAATGCCAGCTCCGAAAATGTCGACGGGATCCCGGTGACCGCTTTGAATCTATCGCCGCGACACCGCGGCAGCGGGCGGCACGGGAATCTCGATACCGAGTTCATCGAACCGGTTCTTGATCCGCCGCAGGATCTCACGCTTGATTCGGAACAATTCGCTTGGCACGGTCTTCAGAACGAATTTAATGATCACGCCGAACTCGGCGAAGGCGTCCACGCCAAGCATCTTCGGTTCTTCAATAATGGCGTCTTTGTATTCCGGTTCGGCACAGACCTCGCGGGTAACCGAGAGTAATTCGTCCATGACCCGGTCGACATTTTCCTTATAAGAGACACGAATATCGAAGACGATCTGTGCCCACTCGTATGATCGGTTCGTGACGGATTTGATTTCGCCATTGGGGATGAAATGCAGCTTACCCTGCAGATCACGCAGTGCCGTCGTCCGCAGACTGACGCGCTCCACCCGCCCGGTCGTATCGCCGATCGTGACCAGATCATTGAGTTCGTATTGATCCTCGATCAGGATGACGAATCCGTTGAAATAATCCCGCATGAGGTTCTGCGCGCCGAACGCGATCGCCACACCGAGAATGGCCGCACCGCCGAGTATCGTCGCGACGTTGACTCCGGCCGCTTCGAACACGAGCAGGGCACCGATGACGACGATGACCACCGTCGCCGCACTGCCGAAACTCAGGGCCAACGTGTCGGCTCGCGTGGCCGCGTTGCGCCTTTCCCGGCGACCCTTGCCGACCATCGCCCTCGCGATCCCGTGCACGAAGCGCTTGATGATCACGAGCAGGACACCGACAACGAGGATGACAGCGAGCATGTCGGGGCCCCTGTCGAGTGCCCATCGGATGATATTTTTCGGGTTCAGCGGGCTGTCCAGCCAGATACTTTCGTCGCGCGCGGCCTCGGCCTCCTCGCGCATTCGTTCCGCTTCCTCCGTAACGGCCAGCTGCTCTTCGTGCAGGGCCTGCATCCTCAGATAGAACCCCTCCACGGTGTCCTCGCGCTGGTCGATCTCTTCACTGACCGTCCGCAGTGCCTGACCGACCGTGACAAGATTCTTCTGCGCACGTTCTGTCAATGCCCGGTCTTCGCCGGCGATCGCGTCGGCCAGTTCCTGCTGCCGTATCTGAACCGCCTGATCGACATTGACTTTCGACTGCTCGGCAGTCTCGAGCAGCAATTTCTCGAGGTCGATCTGTTCCTGCAGGGCTGCCTTGCGTTCAAGAAAAGTCAGCACCGCCTGGTCCGCCCGCTCGGCCGCGAGCTCGGATTTCTCCGCCTGCTTGCGGGCCTCGATTTGCTCAGCCGTCTCCGGGAGTATCTCCTTTACCAAGTCGGGTGCCGTGCCCGGTGTTGCGGGTGCACCCGGAATGCCCGGAATAAAGCCGGGCAATCCGCCGGATGCGGGTTGAGCCGGCGCTGCCACCCCGGGCTGCGGCATTGCGGGCGCCGCGACCGGAAGCTGGGCCGCGGGAACCTTCGCCGTGCCCAGCAAGGCGTCGAGGGCCTGCTGATCTATGCCGATCTTCGTTTCGAGGGCCTGCGTCTGGTCCCTCACTGTTATCTCCGTTTGAAACGCGAGGTCGACCATGCTCTTGACCAGCTCGTATTTCTCCCGGTCCGCGTCAATCTCCGCCTGCAACGCTGCTCTTTCGTCCGGATCGACGGTGCTCTCGAGTTGTGCCTCCAGGGCTTCGAGTCTGGCCTCGCGCTTCGTTAAATCCCGTCCCGTTCTTTCAAACGTTTCTTCACGTTCCGCGAGGTCTGTTTTCAACTCCGCGAGCCGGGCCTTATCCGACTCGATAACCTTTTCGATACGCACGACGCGTTCGGCAACCGTTTCGACTTGCGCATCCTGCGAGTAAACCGCAATCGAAACCGCAAACATTGCGGCAACAATGACAACCGAAACTATCTTCATGACAACGTCCTGGCGGTTCTAATTTAGATCTCCGGCCCCCGGACCGTTGGCCCGGCTCTTATCCGGCGAATTGGAACAGGCATGATACCGCTATTAGGAGCAGCTCCCAATTCAACGGAGTCCGACCCCAATAGCGGTATCATGCCGGCATCCATTCATACCCTTACGTCGGTGAGAAACCATGTCGACACGCACTTTCGTCTTCTTCCTTCAAGCCGCTGTACTGATGCTGTTCAGCTGCTGTTCTTTTTCCGCCGAACCATCGCTGCCGGGCGCAACACCGGGCAGGCCGAAGATCGCGCTCGTGCTCGGCGGCGGTGGCGCACATGCAGTTGCGCATCTGGGGGTACTGCAAGAACTCGAGCGACAACGCATACCGATCGACCTGATCGTCGGCAACGGGGCCGGTGGCCTGATCGGTGGCCTGTATGCGTCCGGCATGTCCGTCGAAGAAATCAGCGCATTGCTGTCGAACACCGACTGGCCCGAAATATTTAACCCCGACACCCGCCGCGAGGACATGTCCTTCCGGCGCAAACAGGACGATGATGACTTCCTGATCAAATACAAGGTCGGCATCAAGGACGGCCAGGCGCAGTTACCGACGGCGCTCGTGCCGAACGCCAAACTCGGCTGGCTGTTGCAAACCGAGACGGCGAACGCCAAGGGCCTCGAAAACTTTGATCAATTGCCCGTGGCTTTCCGGGCCATGGCGATGGACCTCGTGACCGGAGAACTCGTGGCGCTCGATTCGGGCGCGCTCGACGCCGCAATTCTCGCGACCCTGACGGCACCGGGAACGCTGCCGCCCGTCACGATCGACGAACGCATCTTCGTTACGGGAGGCCTGCTGAATAATCTGCCGGTCGGAATCGCGCACGACTGGGGCGCGGATATTGTCATCGTCGTCGATGTGGGGGTCTTCACGAATCCACCGGACAAACTGAACTCGGTCTTCGCAATCGTCGATCAGGTCGCACATCTTCTGCAGCACGACAGCAGCCGGCGTGGAATCGAGCAGATGCACGCAACCGACATCCTGATCCGACCGGACATCGTCCCCGATGCCGAGACCGATTTCTCCGAACTCGACGATGACATCGACGCCGGACAATCCGCGACGGCCGCGCTCGCGAGCCGCCTCGCGCCCTTGAGTCTGGGTGAGCGCGATTACGCGGCCTTCGTCGCGGCACGCGCGGCACGCGAAATCGGGGCGCCGATCATTCTGAATGTGGTCCTCGACAACCAGTCGGATGTCTCGGATGACGTCATCCGCGCGCAGATCAACCAGCCCTTGAACGCCCCACTCGACAAGCCTCAACTCGAAAAGGACCTGCGGCAGATCTATGCGCTCGGCGCGTTCAAGGCAGTCGAGTTCAATCTCGTCGAGGAACAGGATGGGTCCATACTCAAGATCAGGACCATCGAAGATAAGACCAGCGCAAGATTCTGGCGCTTCGGCCTGGCGCTCGAAGATGATTTCGAGGGCAACAGCGCATACACGGGCTCGGCCAGCTTCACATGGACACAGATCAACCGCCTGAATGCCGAATGGCGCAGCGTGATTCGGATCGGCGAGCGTCAGCAGCTCTCAACGGAGTTTTACCAACCGATCGTGGAATCGGGGAACTGGTTCGTCTCGGCCCGGGCGGGGTATTTGGAAAGCAATGTGAATACCTTCGTTGACGATGAGATCGTCAACCAGTTTCGGGTCGAGCAACTGCTCGCGGAACTCGCGTTCGGCCGGGTGATCGGGAATGTCGGTCAGCTCGCAGCCGGCCTGCAGACCGGCCGGGGCAGATCGTCTGTCAACATCGGTCCGGATCTGCCGACCCAGGAATTCGATATCGGCGGCTTTTTCGCGTCGGCGAACTATGATTCTTACGACAACGTCTACTTCCCGAAACGCGGCGCCGCGGCCGGCCTGAGGTGGACGGGACAGCGTGAGTCACTCGGCGCAACCGAGAACATCGATATCGTTCGCGGCAACATCAGCGCGGTAAAGACCTGGGGCGCGCACAGCCTGCTCGGCAGCGCCGAGATTCAGACGCAGATCGACGAAGTCGCAGGCGTCCAGAACCTGCTGTCCATCGGTGGCCTGTTCAACCTGTCGGGTTACGCACGTGACGCGTTGTCCGGCAAGCACACGGGCATCTTGCGCGGCATCTATTACCGCGAGCTCCGATCCAACCCGGTCCGCGGATTCCTCGATGCGACCCTGTATGTTGGCGGCTCGGTCGAACTCGGCAACGCGTGGCAGGATTCCGATGATATTTCGCTGTCGGACACCCTCTGGGCCGGTTCGCTGTTCGTCGGCATGGACACGTTCATCGGCCCCGTCTACTTCGCCGGCGGTCTGTCCGAGGGTGGGCAGTCGGCCCTGTACCTGTTCGTCGGTCGGCCGTATTAATTCTCCCAATCTTCCCAGCCCGTCGCGCGGAGGTATTGTTCGAGCGTGATAAGTTTCGAATATTGCTTTCGCAGGCTGGCGGTGTCGACCGAGTAACCGACCTCATCGTACCAGCGAAACAACGATCGCAGAGGCGGCGGAAAGGTTGCTAGATACTCGTCGAGCGGCAACTGCACGTATTCGATATCGCGGCCCATGACGTCGCTGTATGTCGCCGTCAAGCCAGCCAGGGACATCTGGTCACCCGCAATATCCTCGCCGCGGCCGAGCCATGCATCGGGATGATCGAACGCCTCTGCCGCGAAAAAACCGATGTCCCGGATCGCGATGAAATAGACCAGTCGATCCGGGTCACGCGAATCGACGACGCCTTTCTCGGCCGTGCGCGCCTGTTGACCCCTGAAATTTTCCATGAATGCGACGGGGCGTATCACGCTGAACGGCACGCCGCTGTCGCGAAGCTCGAGTTCGACCTGCATCTTGGCGGCGCCTTCCATGCCCTTTCCGGGTGCGGCGGCCGCGCCCGATGAATACACGAAGTGCTTGACGCCGGCGACCCTGGCGGCCTCGATGACATTAATCCCCTCGCCGACCTCATTGCGCGAAAAGCCGCTGTAATAGAAGACACCGTATGCGCCGCGCATGGCCGCAAGCAACGAATCAGGATCGTTGTAATCGCCGGGCACGATTTCGATGTCTTTGCCGGCCAGACGTTGTGCTTTTTTCCCCTGCGGCTTGCGCGTCATGCCGCGCACGGTGTAACCCCGCGACAGCAGCTCGTCAACGACGGCGCCGCCCTGCCGGCCCGTCGCGCCGGTGACGAGAATGATCCGGCTCTCATCGGCGATCACGAATTCCGCCGCGAAACTCAGCAGAAAAACCAGGCCGAGCATAAATTTAGAGTGCATATTTTGTACTTCCGACAAGAAAAACGGGGCCCGGATTAAATGGGGTCAGACCCCATTTCTTCCCCATATCTATAATTTTTATGCAGATTTTGGAGAGAATTGGGGTCTGACCCCATTTAATCTAGGCTCTTTTTTTCTAGAGCTGCCCCTTGATTGGCCACATACGATAGAAGCCCACCGAGAACCGGCGCCAGAAGCCGGTCTGCGGCTCTTTGGACAGAACGACCTCTTCATCGCCGGCCCGGTCGATCCAGCGAATCTGATTCTGATCGTTCAGGACCACCTCGTAAGCGTTCTGATCGGCATCCGCATAGAGGGCATCCGCCGCGAAGCCGGCGATCTCCGGCGAATCGATGATAACGCCGAGCTCCGTATTGATGAAGGCCGAACGCGGATCCCAGTTGAACGAGCCGATAAATATCCGCTCCCGGTCGACGATAAAGGCCTTGGTATGCAGG
>SMVA01111687.1_pt1 | contig 70889 bp, 67 predicted proteins | sample 2456451 | NCBI WGS metagenome assembly SMVA01 (sample SAMN11095933, study PRJNA526329) | marine sediment metagenome | biome: Marine sediment; feature: Surficial sediment; material: Deep marine sediment; isolation source: Hadal surficial sediment | place: Pacific Ocean | collected 2014-05 | depth...
GAGCGTTACCGGCTGGGCGAGGACGGCACCCGGATGACACTCGCGTTTATGCTCGAGGACCCGGAATACATCGTGGGGTCGATGACTCATACCCGGGATTTGATCTATTCCCCGCAACTGGAGATCGTTCCATTCGACTGCGATCTGGAAGTGACGAGGCGGTTCGTGCCTCGATAGGACTGTTGCCGCACTCGACGGATCTAGAGTACGATTTCGGAAGACCGTTCAGGATAAGAGTTCAATGATGCGTACTAGAAGAATCGCCCTAATCGTTACAATCAGCGCTGTGGCCAGTCACCTCACCGGTGTCGCCCATGCCCAGGCCGATTTCGAGGGAATCTGGAATCCGCAACACCCGCCCCGAATGGGACAACCACCGCCGGACGAGGTCAGGCTGACGCCTGAGGGACGGGTGGAATTCGAGAGTTACAGCGCGGAGAAAGACCCGACCTTGCGGTGCCTCATGCCGGGCATACCGCTGGGGCTAGTCGATCCCTATCCGATAGAGATCATCCAGCAGGATCACCAGGTCCTGATTCTGTATGAGCATTTTCACCAGGTACGCCGTATCTTCACGGACGGCCGCGAGGCACCCGATCACTGGCTGCCGTCCATCGGCGGTTACTCCACCGGTCACTGGGAAGGCGAGACGTTAGTGGTTCGAACGACTCTGCTGTCGCCGGACAACTACACGTGGACGAACGGCTTCCCGTTCTCGGGGGATGAGGACGCCTACGTTCTCGAGCGTTACAGCCGGGATGGGGATACGTTGACATTCACGGGCGAGGTGCACGATCCCAGGTACTACGAAGAGCCTTACGTCGTGAACGGCCGGTGGAATTTCGCGCTCGACGGTGAGATCTGGGAGTATGAGTGTATTCCCGAATTTGGCGGCATACAGTGAGTGCGGGGTAGACAAGTGCTTCCAAAGCCTGGATGCCTATGGCCGTTCACCACCCTGATATTGCTGATCGGGTCCGGTGCGGCAGCTCATCACAATGGGGCCACGTACTTCGATACGTCTGCCCAGCTTGAACACAATGACGCCACGGTCGTCTCGTATGATCTTGTCAATCCGCATGGCAGGCTGGTCTACGTCTTTATGGACGACGACGGCAACGAAGTGGAGTGGAGCGCGGAGTTGCCGAGCGCCAATAACGCACGCCGCAGGGGGCTGGGTGGCGATCTGTTCAAGCCGGGAGACAGGTTAGCTGCCATCACGGGTTCGCCGAGTCGAAGCGGGGCTAACTTCATGCGGCTGACGCGCGTCGTGTTCAGCAACGGCGACGTAGCGCAGATTACCGGCCGCAATGCCGGGATCATACGGGCCGGAGAAGAGTAGCCCCGATCGTCACCGAGGTGTCTTAGAGAGTGGTTTTCCTATTCTCCCCGGCGGGTTGGACAGACACAGCGGGGTTCCGGTACGCGGTTACGCATTAACTGCGCATTCAGATTCCGTGCAATCCTGTTCTACATAGTACGATCGGTCGAAAGCGGACACGCCTTAATGCGTAACATTCGAGCGACGTGCACAAAAAACCCGCCGAAGCGGGCTGATCTATTTCGCGGGAGCACACAGAGCGGTAAACTACGCTCCGGTCACTGGGTGCTCGCTTTCATCAATTCCTACTCCCCCAGGAATAAGGTGGCGATGAGCGGGTGCTCAGTGACTCCATACGTTCTACCCCTCAGACTCGCCACCGCTAGCTTAGTTCCCTTGCTGTAGCGCGCCGAGCACCTCTTGCAGCATCGCTCGCGCGTCGGCGCTGGTAGGCCCGTCATGGGGCTCGGGTCCGGAAAAGTCTCGCGGCTGGAGACTGCCGATGCTCGGATTCGCTGCGGCGACCTTTATCTTGTAATCGTCCAGCTGCTCCTTTAAGTAGCGGTGGGCATAGGTCCAGTAGGGAAGCGCCTCTTTCTCCAGATAGTGGCGCTCTGCCCAGATCCGGAGCACCAGATTATTGTGTTCCTCGGTGGTCAATCCTTCATCCCGATGACCGTTGGAGTATTGGTCTAGTGCGCCATCTAGCTCGTCGAATCTATTCTGTGCCGACCGGAGTGCTGATCCCGCGGACGATACCGCAGACGTGAACGCATAAAGCTCGAGTCCGCGTTTATAGGCAACTAGAAAGCCCACTTCGTCATGGGCGACGCAGACGCCAGTGTAGGATCGCCCGGATTCGCCGAGGCCGTAAGCGACCTGCGACGTGCAATACAGGGCTAGCCCCGCGTGCCGCCCGTTGTCATAAACTGCGCGGTTCATGGCATAGCCGTGGTCGGCGCAGGCGTCTTCGCGTCTTGCCGCTTTGACCAACGTTTCACCTCTCGAACCGTCTCCAAACCCGAGCGCACGCCAGTCCGCTGTTGCGCATTGGTCGGCTGACATGGTCGCGCAACCGGCTAAGGCGATCATGGGCAGGACAACCAGAACCCGATGTCTCATGGAGCACACTCCGCGCTCGATGTGGGGCTGACACCGTAGCAGCAGAAAAAATGAGGGTGTGTGATCGGGGTCTCAAAGCCTATGGCCACGATCGGCGCCGCCTGGACACCAAAGACCGGTAGCACGGGCGTCAAGATCTTGGCTCGGCGCGAAGGCTCTCCCGGCCGGCAGACGGCTGATCAGCAGCGGAGGAGTCGAGACTCCTCCGCATCAGCGTCTCTGCCGGTTACTGCATACCGGCCAGTTGCTGGAGCAATTCTCCCTTCGGGCTATCGGTCGGCACGAACCGCTGCACGCGCTCGCCGGCAAAGACCTCACCAGTGTAGATGTTGTCCTGTGAGTCGACAGCGATCATGTGGAGGCCGAAGAACTGGCCGCCGTTTTCGCCCATGTGGCCCATCTCCGCGACGACGCTGCCGTCCTCGCGGTTCAGAAACCAGATCCTGTTGTTCGTCAGGCTAGAGATGTAGAGGTAACGTTGCTCGGGATCGGCCGAGAACGCTACGCCGCCCGTGGAACCGCCGACGCCCGTGCCTGGGGCAAGGATGAACTCCTTCAGGAATTCGCCTTCTTTCGTCGTGACGTGGATGCGATTCGCATTCCGATCCGCCGCATACACGAGGCCATCATCGGAGACGTTCAGCGTCAGGTGGCCCGCAAAGTCCGGCGGCATCGGGCCGTTGGGCGTATAGGCGTGGTCGGCCTCATCCGTGCTGATTTCGGCCAGCGGTTTGCCATATGCGCCCCAGCCCCGCTTGAACTCGAAGGTCTCGAGGTCAAAGACGAGTATGCGTCCGTGCAGATAATTATCGGCGACATACATCTCGTTGTCGGCTTCGACAATTCGAATTTCCTCGAGCCCGCCCACAATCATCGGCGTCTCAGGGGGATACTTCTCACGAAACGCGGCGCGTGCCGCCTCTGCCGCCGCTATCGCTGCAGCGTCGAGAGGAGCCCGTGGCAAGAATCCTGCGACCGGCCCGCGACCACCCTGACCGGGTTCCCGGCTTACGGGCGGAGGCAATCCTACTCGACCGTTGCCCTCTCTCTCCGGCGTACGCGCCAACTCGGCGACGACCTGACCGGTCTTCGGGTCGTATTTTCGGACCGTATCCTGACCAAGATACACAAACCCTTTGCTGTCCACGTCCATGCCGTGACCTTGTTGCGCATCGAACCAGCCGATCACGTTGCCCTCCCTGTCGAAGTGAATCATCGAGGGCGGTCGGGCGCAGCACTCCGCAATCGGCGGCGTCAACTCAGCGTGGAGTTCGATGGAGGTCAGATCGTTCGGGCGATTGAAGACCCAAACGTTGTCGTCGCTGTCGACGGCAAGACCGGTGATGCCGCCGATTTTCCAATTGTTCGGCAGCGGCTTCGGCCAGGTGGGATCGAATTGGTAACTGGGCGCGGTCTGAGCCCGGACTCCATAGTTCGTATACGTGATCGCGAATGCGACCCCTGCCAGCAGGACGAGCACCGCCCCGATTCTCTGCTTTGTTCTCATGATGTGATCTCTCCCTCAGCAGTAGGCTGTGGGCTCGAGTCTAGTTCCGAGCGGCCGGAGCGGTCAATCGGCGATCAACGCCATGGGAGCCGGGGGTACCCGCTAACGAGCTCTTCGCGACCACGCTAGAGCGTGATCACGATCTTTCCCATGTGGGCGCCGCTGTCCATGTACTCGTAGGCGGCCGGTGCCTCCTCGAATGAGAACACCCGGTCGATCACAGGATGGAGCTGATGTTTCGTCAGAAACTCGTTCATCGCTTCGAAGTCTTCCCTCGAGCCCACGTATATATTGGTCACCGAGCTCCCGTTCGGCAGCGGCCGCAGGGGCAGCGCGGCCGCTCGTCCCGAGAGTCCGCCGATGATGGCGATGTGCCCATCGAAGGCGAGCGCCTCAACAGCTCGGGGCAGCGTTTCCTGGCCGCCGACTTCCAAGACGTGATCCACGCCGGCACCGTCCGTGAACGCGAGCACCGCCTCTTGCCACTCCGGGTTTGACCGGTAATTTACGGTACCGACGGCCCCCAGCGCTCGCGCCCGCTCGAGCTTGGCGTCACTGGAACTGGTAATGATCGGTATTGCGCCGGCAGCGACGGCAAGCTGGAGGCCGAATATAGACACGCCACCGGTTCCCTCCAGCAGCACCGTATCGCCCGCCTGAAGCCCACCATCGGTGAACAACGCTCGCCAGGCAGTTACGGCGGCGCAGGGAAGGGTCGCCGCTTCCTCGAAACTCAGATAGCCGGGAATGGCTACGAGCCCGTTCTCGTGACTCACCACCATCTCCGCGAGCATGCCGTCTACGCCGCCACCGCGAGCCGTTGCCATGGCTTCTCTGGTGCGCCGGCCGCTCGGCCAATTGGCGAAGAACGTACCGGCCACTCGATCGCCCACGGCGAACTGGGTTACTTCACGCCCGATCGCGATGACTTCGCCGGCGCCGTCGGAAGTGGGAACCCGCCCGCTGGCTGCCCGCCGGCTGAGCAGGGAGAGATCCCGGTGATTGAGCGAGACGGCACGCACCCGCACCAGGACTTCGTTCGGCCCGGGCGTCGGCTGGGCGACTTCGTGCATCTCGAGCTCGAGGCCGCTCGAACCGGGCTCGAGCTGATATTGGCGAATGGTTTGGGCGTCGGCTTCGGGCGTAGGGATCGTGACTCCGGTGAGGAGGGCAGTCGCTACCAGCGCTCGAACCGTGCAGAGGTCTCTCACCGTGTATTCACTTTGAATTTTCCCCGGCCGTCGATGGTAGCATAGGCGCCAAAGCCCGGGCATTGCGGCGAACTGGTTCGAAATGCATCCTCGAGCCGTGACGGCGACGGTCGACCGGCACGCCATAAGCTCTGCCACTATAAGTAGATGAGGGGAGTTATACATGCAATCCGTAGTAATAGTCGTTCTTGGAATCGCCGGCATGGCGCTCGGCTGGTTCGTCTATGCGAAATTTATTGCTAACAAGATCTACCAGCTCGATCCGGATTTTGTGACGCCGGCGCACGAATTTAACGACGGCGTTGATTTCGTGCCGACCAATAAGTATGTGTTATGGGGTCATCACTTCACCTCGGTCGCGGGCGCCGCACCGATCGTCGGGCCCGCCATTGCCGTTTACTGGGGCTGGGTACCTGCGGTTCTGTGGGTGACCATCGGGACGATATTTTTCGCTGGTGTACACGACTTCGGCGCGATCTGGGCCAGCGCACGCAACAAGGGAAAATCCATAGGCGCGCTGTCGGAGGATGTGATCGGCAAACGCACTCGCGCGCTGTTCATGATCGTCATTTTCCTGGTGCTGCTAATGGTTAACGCCGTGTTCGGCGTGATCATCGCAGGCTTATTCGTCGGCACGCCCGGGGCCGTCTTCCCGGCGTGGTCAGCTATCGCAGTTGCGTTGGTTATCGGCCAGCTGATTCATCGAAAATTCAATCTGACCGTGCTCTCCGTGCTTGGTGTCGCCGCTCTGTACGCCGCCGTGTATGTCGGCAGTGAAATGCCGCTCATGCTTCCCGATCAGATGTTCGGTCTGGGGGCAAACGCCAACTGGATCATCATTCTGTTCCTCTATGCCGCCATCGCCTCAATGCTGCCGGTATGGGTACTGCTGCAGCCGCGTGATTTCATCAATGGCCTGCAACTGTTCGTTGGCTTGTTCCTGTTATATGGCGCGGTGTTGCTGTCGTTGCCGGATATATCCGCTCCGGCATTCAATAGTATGGTCGTTGCCGACTCGCCATCTCTAATCCCATTGTTGTTCGTGACGATCGCCTGCGGTGCCGTCTCGGGCTTTCACGGCATCGTGTCGTCCGGCACGACTTCCAAACAACTCGACAAGGAGACCGATGCGAAGTTTGTGGGATATCTAGGGGCTGTCGGCGAAGGGTCGCTCGCGCTGATCACCATCGTTGCAGTCAGCGGCGTCGCACTTGCGGCGACACCGGCCGTGTGGCACGAGATCTACAGCGAGTACGGCACGGCTGGCGCCGCGACATTTGTTCAAGGCGGCGCACAGTTAATCAATAATGGCTGGGGCGTACCGCTCGGCATTTCGACGACGTTACTTGCGACCATGGTGGTGCTGTTCGCCGCTACCACGATGGATACCGGAGTTCGATTGCAGCGCTACATCATCCAGGAGTGGGGCGAGATCTACGGTATCCCGCTGCTGAACAATAGCATTCTGGCCACCGTCGTCGCCGTCGGCTCCTGTCTGGCGCTAGCATTCGGCGCCGGTGGTGCGTCCGGGTCCGGCGGCCTGACGATCTGGCCGCTGTTCGGCTCGACCAACCAGATCCTCGCGGGACTGACGTTGCTGGTCCTCTCGGTGATGCTGATCAAACTCGGGCGTCCAGCCCGCTACACGTTGATCCCGATGGTATTCGTACTGATCACGTCATCGTGGGCCGCAGTGCTGAAGCTGATCGAGTGGTACCAGGCCGGAAACTGGCTGCTTGTGACGATAGACATCGTTGTCCTGGTAACCAGCGTGATGGTGATCCTGGAGGCGGCCTCGGTCATTTCGAGCTACCGGCGCGAAAACTATGCCTCGGAATCGCGCTGAACCGACCAAAGAGACCGAATCGTGCTGCGTCAAGCCTATGATATTGAAGGTCTTTGGTCAGGATGAACCCTTGTGTCGGCCCGAGCCCGGGCTTACAATTCCACTTCTCCCGCGCGGGCCTTGTACCTCAGCCGCGGGTGAACGCGAAATAAACGGCCGTCGGCCCGCGCGACATCGTGGTATAAGTGCCACGGAAACGTGAGCCACGGCCGCTATGCTTTCAGAGTTTAACGTTGTAAGGAGCCAGGTATCGCCCGAGCTAAGCGTGTAAGACGCAATGACGAGATTACCACGCCCGATGTCCGAGTGATCAGCGCTAGTGGGGAGCAGGTTGGCGTCATGCCAATCGGAGAAGCTTTGGAGCAAGCGCAGACAGCGGGAATGGATTTGGTAGAAGTGGCTCCGAATTCCGAACCGCCGGTATGCCGAGTAATGGATTACGGCAAGTTCGTGTTCGAGCAGAACAAGAAAGCTCAGTCTGCTCGACGGAAACAAAAGCAAATTCATGTCAAGGAGATCAAATTTCGCCCGGGGACCGACGAAGCGGACTACCAGATCAAGCTGCGAAATCTAATCAAGTTCCTGACCTCCGGCGACAAGACCAAGGTAACCCTTCGCTTCCGCGGAAGAGAGATGGCACACCAGGAAGTAGGCGTCGCCTTGCTACAGCGTGTACGAGAGGACCTGGAAGAATACGGCACGGTAGAGCAGTTCCCGCAGCTCGAGGGCCGTCAGATTATCATGGTCATCGCACCGAAAAAGCGGCCCGCTGGCTGATCGGCAGCAGGTCGCCTGAAGCGCTCAGTCCAACGCGGACACCGTGTTGGAGAGGCCTGAGCCGCCCGACGAGTCACAGGCAACGCTCGATCGGGCCACGACGAGGAGAGAAAAATGCCTAAGCTTAAAAACAACCGGGGCGCCGCGAAGCGGTTCTCCCGTACCGGAAAGGGTGGCTATAAACGCGGCCAGTCCTTCCGGAGCCATATCCTGACGAAGAAGAGCCCGAAGAGAAAGCGGCAACTCGGGGCGACCCTGCAGGTCTCTCGCGCGGATCAGAAAGCCGTTCGTAAACTACTGCCTTACAGCTGAGGACACACGATGGCTAGAGTAAAACGTGGAGTGGTTGCCAAAGCTCGACATAAGAAGGTGCTCGACCAGGCGAAGGGGTACTACGGCGCGCGAAGTAAGATCTATCGGGTCGCAAAACAAGCGGTCATCAAGGCCGGCCAGTACGCCTACCGCGATCGACGCCAGCGTAAACGCCAGTTCCGAGCGCTATGGATCATCCGCATCAACGCCGCGGCACGGCTCCAAGGGATGTCTTACAGCCGGCTGATCAACGGCCTGAATCGTGCTGAGATCGAAGTCGACCGGAAAATCCTAGCCGACATCGCGGTTCACGACAAAGCGGCATTCGCCGCGATCGCAGAGGCTGCTAAAGAAGCTCTCGCGTCCTAGATCCTTTCAAATCTGGGGAGGAGATTCTGCAGTGAGTCAAACCGCTCCGCTGCTTGAGCAAGCTCAGTCCGCCGTTGAAGGCGCTACGGCCTTGGACGAGCTCAATGCCGTGCGCGTGAAATATCTCGGCCGCAAAGGCCTGCTCACCGTCCAACTCAAGGAACTCGGCAAGCTCCCCGCGGGCGAACGCCCCGCGGCCGGCCAGATCATCAACGAGGCGAAACGAGCCCTGACGGCCGCCATTAATGCGCGCCAGAACGTGCTTGAAGAAGAACGCATTCAGGCGACCCTGCAGGCGGACAGCGTCGATGTTTCGCTGGCAGGCCGCGGGCAGGCCGCGGGCACGCTGCACCCCGTAACGCGAACGTTACGCCGTATGCAACGGATCTTCGCGCATGCCGGCTTCGACGTGCACACGGGTCCCGAAGTGGAGGATGAGTACTACAACTTCACGGCGCTGAACATCCCAGAGGATCACCCGGCCCGTGCCCTGCACGACACGTTTTATCTGGAGTCCGGGCTGTTGCTCAGGACGCATACCTCCCCCGTGCAGATACGGGCGATGGAAAAGCACGGCGTACCGATCCGGCTGATCGCTCCAGGCCGAGTGTATCGCTGCGACTCCGACCTGACGCACACGCCGATGTTCACTCAGATCGAAGTCCTGGCCGTTGACCGAGGTATCAGCTTCGCGAATCTGAAGTCATTCGTCTACGAATTTCTGGCGAGCTTCTTCGAACGAGAAGTCGAGCTGCGATTTCGAGCATCCTACTTTCCATTCACGGAGCCGTCCGCGGAAGTAGATGTGCTGTCTGAGTCCGGCAGCTGGTTGGAAATTCTTGGCTGCGGCATGGTGCATCCGAATGTTCTTCGAGGCGTCGGCGTAGATCCTGAAGAATATACGGGGTACGCACTCGGCTTCGGTGTCGAACGCCTCGCCATGTTGCGTTACGGCGTGGACGACCTGCGGCTGTTCTTCGAGAACGACATACGTTTTCTCGAGCAGTTCGCGTGAGGAGCCTGCGGTGCGTGTGAATATCGAATGGCTCCGCGACTGGGTCAGTATCGATCTCGAACCCGCTCAGCTCGCGGAACGATTGACCGTGGCCGGGCTCGAAGTGGACTCGGTGGAACCTGCCGCACCCGAGTTCGAGGGCCCCGTCGTGGCGGAAATCACCGGAGTGCAACCACACCCCGACGCCGACCGGCTCGTGGTGTGCGAGGTCGATGACGGCCGAGAGAAACACCGGGTTGTCTGTGGGGCGCCTAACGCCACGAGCGGCCTCAGAACCCCTTTTGCCCCGGTCGGAGCACAGCTACCGGGCGGGGTGAAGATCGGCCGAGTCAAGGTCAGAGGCGTCACGTCGGACGGCATGCTCTGCTCCGGCCAGGATCTCGGGCTCTCGGAAGAGTCGGACGGGCTCCTGGAACTGCCGGAAGACGCCCCATTGGGCGTGCCAATCCGAGACCATCTACGACTCGACGACACCATTCTGAATATAGACCTGACCCCAAATCGTGGCGACTGTTTTAGTGTTCTCGGCATCGCGCGCGAAGTGGCCGCAATTCAAGGACTGGCGCTCGAGATCCCGGAGACTGTGCCGGTTGCCGCGCAAAGTTCGGCGACCTTTGACGTCACGCTCGAAGCGGCGGCCGGTTGCCCGAGATTTGTTGGGCGCCTGATTCACGGTATCTCTACTACCGCCACCTCGCCGGTGTGGCTTGCGGAACGCCTGCGCCGCGCAGGCTTACGGGCGATACATCCCGTGGTGGACGTGACCAACTACGTGATGCTCGAACTCGGCCAGCCGCTGCACAGCTATGACGAGCAGAAGCTCGACACGGGCATCGTCGTGCGGCTCGCGCGCAAGGCGGAAAACCTCACGTTGCTGGATGGCCGCGAGGTCAACCTCGACCCCGACGTGATGGTGATCGCCGACAGCTCGGGCGCTATCGGACTCGCCGGCATTATGGGTGGCCAGAGTACGGCCGTCGATGCTCAAACCCAGGATATCTTTCTCGAGGCAGCGTATTTTTCGCCGCCGGCGATGGCCGGAAGAGCACGCCGTCTCGGGCTGCAGACCGACGCCTCCATGCGCTTTGAGCGCGGCGTCGACCCTGAACTTCAGGCCCGCGCGATCGAACGTGCGACGGCGCTGTTGGTCGAGATCGTCGGGGGTGAACCCGGCCCGTTAATCGAGAACAAACTGCCCGAACACCTGGTTGCGAACGAACCGATCCTGCTACGGCATGAACGGTTGCAGGCCATACTCGGTCTCGACGTCGACACCAAAAACGTCGAGCGCATTTTGAAACTTCTCGCGATGAATGTAAGGCGACAGAAGAATGGCTGGCGCGTCACACCGCCAGGCTTTCGCTTCGACCTGCGTATCGAAGAAGACCTGATCGAAGAAGTCGCGCGCATGATCGGCTACGACAATATCCCGACTACCCCGGAGCTCAGTGCAGGACATCTCGGTACAGCGAGCGAGCGCCGGGTAACCGGAGAACGGCTCGCCGACTTGCTGGCGGCCCGCGGTTATTCTGAGATAATTTCGTACAGCTTCGTCGATGAAGAGCTCGAAAATGCGATAAACCCGGGTACGGAAATGGCGAAATTGGCGAACCCGATATCCAAGGATCTGGGCGTCATGCGTCGCTCCCTCTGGCCGGGATTACTGAAGACGGCAGGTCAAAATTTAAGCCGGCAACAGAATCGCATGCGGCTCTTCGAGATCGGCGCACAATTCTCCGTGGCAGCGAAGAAAATTACGGAAACTCAAGTATTGGCGGGGCTTGTAGCCGGAAGCCGGTGGCCGGAACACTGGGATTTCGATGCCACAGCCGCGGATTTCTTCGACGTGAAGGCCGATCTCGAGGCGGTTTTTCATCTGACCGGCCGACTCGATGAACTCGAATTCTCGGCCGCCGAACACCCCGCGTTACGGCCCGGGCAGACGGCTCGTCTCCGGCTCGCCGGAGAGGATATTGGTTGGCTGGGGGCACTCCACCCAGTCTTGGAACACCGTTTGGAATTACGAACGAACATAATCTTGTTCGCGCTCCGTTTAGAAGAAACGCTGCGATCCGCGCTACCAAAGTTCCGCGCTTATTCGAAATTTCCATCAGTCCGAAGAGACATTGCCATAGTCGTTGATGAAAACATTTCCGTGGGCCGGATTATCGAAAGCGTCCGAGAAAATGCCGGTGACATGTTACAAAACGTCCTGGTGTTCGACGTCTACCGTGGAAAAGAAATCGCTTCAAGCCTAAAAAGCGTCGCTTTAGGGTTGATTTTGCAAGACACATCCCGCACCCTTACTGACGCGGATGCAGACCGTACGGTTGCATCCGTCACGGAGCATCTGGGGCGTGCGCTCGGGGCCACAATAAGAACTTAACGAACCGAACCCATTATGGCACTCACTAAAGCTGACATGGCCGAGTCACTCTTTAACGAACTCGGTTTGAACAAACGCGAAGCGCGCGAATTGGTCGATTTTTTCTATGAAGATCTGCGAGAAGCCCTGGCGGCAGGCGAACAGGTCAAGCTTTCCGGATTTGGGAACTTTGACCTACGCGATAAGAACCGTCGACCCGGCCGAAACCCGAAAACGGGCGAGGAAATTCCAATTACTGCACGACGGGTGGTCACTTTTCGACCCGGACAGAAACTAAAGGCACGAGTAGAAGCCTATGCTGGAACCCGGGAATAACGACGAGCTTCCCCCGATCCCCGGTAAACGCTATTTCACGATCGGTGAAGTAAGCGACCTCTGCGGAGTGAAGCCTCATGTTCTCAGATATTGGGAGCAGGAATTCGCGCAGCTCAAGCCCGTCAAACGCCGTGGCAATCGCCGCTACTATCAGCGTCAGGATGTGCTCATCATTCGGCAGATCCGCGGCCTTCTTTATGAGGATGGTTTCACGATCGGCGGCGCTCGACAGAAACTTACGGGCAATGAAGCCCGGACCGACACGAGCCAGAGTCAGCAGATCATCAAGCAGGTTCGTGTCGAGCTTGAGGACGTTCTTAGACTCCTGCGACGTTAGTCGCGCATTGCATCCGCACCGCGGCTTTGGCCGGTTGCCCATCACCACTTAATTCCCCGGAGCCGTTAGTTTTAGTTAAACTCGTCACCACGGTCGGGGCGTGGCGCAGCCTGGTAGCGCACTTGCATGGGGTGCAAGGGGTCGAAGGTTCGAATCCTTTCGCCCCGACCATTGTCGAAGATTTTGCTCGCATCGCTCAAAGTCGAGCTTGAGGAGTCTCGCAGCCGCCAGTGTGCAAACTGCCGACGGCGCTGTGTATACTTCGGCCGTATTCGCCGCGAGCCGACACGACGAACGAATAATCAGAGCAACAAGAGATCCGAAACTATGAGTATCGCCAATCTCAGTCATGTCTTGAAACTCTTTCGCGGTACCGATCTGACCCCGGAAGAAGACAACGAATTGTTCCGGGAAGTCTTGCTGATGACACTTGCGCGCGCCTCAAGCTCTGATGCGAATATCGCCCCCGTCGAAGTCGAGACGGTCCAGGCGATCGTCGAGAAGTCTACCGGCAGGGAGATCAGTGTCGCGGATGTTCGAGTGGCTGCAGCCTCCGAACTCTACGAAACGGCGCCGTTGGAAAAGTATCTGTCGAGTTGCGGACGCAAGCTCGACGCCAGTAAACGAGTCGCAACCGTGCAGGCGCTCGCCGAAGTCATCAAGAGCGATACGAAAGTCACCTCGCGGGAGGTTGAGTTCTTCGACATGGTGGCCCTCGCCCTCGCTGTCACGCCTGCAGAACTGGCCGGGCTGATCGCCGACTAGCGTCGATCCGTCAAGGAACGAGTGGCGGTCCTGAGTCGTCCACGGAGCCCCACCCCGCCGCCCGGCGACCGTAGCGCGCACGGGCAACGATCCTGACGTCGGGGTGCCCGCTGGCGCCTAGGATAAAATCTACATATACCAATATCTTATATAGCCTTTCTAAGGTGCTGTATTAATTAGCACCGGACCGCCGATACAACTTTTAGGCCTTATTCTGTCAAGACGCGATTGCCGGGCCGTCTGTCGCCGTGCACTATGCTCACTCGCGTCGTAGTTGCGAATTTTTAGAGTGAAGTTTCTAATATAAACAACGATAAACGGGCTTCTTCGCATATGTTTCTAGAACCCTACAGACTGGAGACGAACCCCTTCTCACCGAATCAGATTCGGCCCAGATTGGAGTCTCGCTCGAGCCGCCAGACGACGCTCACCCTCGGGAAGCTTCTGGACGGCCAAATTCACTGCCTGTTCCTCAGCGGCCCGGCGCGTGTCGGCAAATCGACGCTGGTCGCGCGGTGTCTGCGGGGCCTCGAGGACGACGCGCTGAGTGTGATCGACCCTTGGATCAAGGAGCCTGAGGTGTTTCTCCGTAAGGTCCTCAGTGATCTCGGCCTAGAGGCTCCCGAAACCAGCACCCGCGAGCTCAGGAATATTCTTCAGGTCTATCTCCAACACCACGGCGCCTCCAACCGGCGTGCGGTCCTGCTGGTAGACCATTTGGAACAGATTGCCGTTCCAGTGTTAGCAGAACTGGAATGGCTGTCGGGCTTACGTTTCCGCGACCGGTCGCTGATGTGTTTCGTGTTCTTGACTCGAAGTGAGCGCATCGTCGCTGATCTGATGCCGAGCGATGGCGGCGGGCAACTCGCCCGCTATGTCCATCAACGATTGACCGGGTTCGGCCTGGAGGAGACACGCAGTTATCTGTATTCGTGCCTCGAGAACGCTGGCTGTGAGGATGCAGAGCGACTCTTTCCCCATGACGTGATCGTAGATATCCAGGCGTTTACCCGAGGTCTCGTCGGTGACATCGATGCGCTGTGCCGCGAAGCACTCAGTGCGCTAGCGAAAAAACCCGGGAAAGGCAGAACAGTGCCAATACTTACCAGCGCGCTGATCAGAGAGGCCGGTCACAGCCTACATCTCAACTATGATTCATCGGTGGCGGACTTCATCGGGGAAGTACTGTCGCCGGAGTCCGTACACCAGTCCGATACTCACGAGTTCACGATTGACGCCGCGCGCCTATTCGTATCCAGTCAGGGCAGAGTCGTGGCGGAGATCCTGCTGAACAGGCCTCGCATGGTTCTCGGTCGAGGTGAGGATTGCGATATCAGCCTGGACAGCAACTATGTCAGCCGCTATCAGAATCTGTTCATGGAAACGGACGATGGGTGGATGTTGATCGACCTGAATAGCACGAACGGCTGTTACGTCAACGGGCATCGAGTCCGGGAGCACCACCTTCAGGATGGCGACATCATCGCTGTCGGTCATCATCAGGTCAGCTTCGTCGCAGCGTCCAGCGATCTGCCGCCGCTACGGGAACTCAATACGACGAGTTCAGCCGCTGCGGCCGACTCGTCTACGACAGAGCGGATCGTCGGCTCGGCCGCCCGAGACGTACTGACCCGCGCCGGGTAGAGGCTGGCTCAAAAGCCGACAGACCGGCCACGGTGAGCGTCACGGCCAACCCTGCCTAGGAGCGTTTCTCGGCGTGATCTGGAAGGCTGTCCGGTTCGCTCGCCGCAGCGGCCGGTGTTGACGCAGGCTCGGCCGCCAGCGTTCGGTCCTCTATGCCCAGAAGAATAGGATCTGCGTGCCTCCGGTAGATATTGACCTTGGCATTGAAGACGTTTCTCGAGAATCCATGCTTATCGTAGATCGATATCCGCCGCACGCTGAAGCCCCCACTTTCCAGTCGCGTTCCAGTCAGATAGCACTGGATGGACTCGATCTTCTCTCCCGATAGCTCCAGGCCACTCAGCTGCTGAAGGCCTTCCGCGGCCTTCACGACGAACTCTGTCGAGTCCAGCATGACCTCATTCGCAAGGGCTCCATCTCCGCTCGGAGCCTTCGCAGAAAACTCACCCACAAGAATTTGCCCTGGCAGCGCACGATCGATCATTCGGGCAAGTTCCACGGTCACGTCACCGACGATGTAGTTATAGATCGTCGGGTTTAGTCCTTCGGCCTGATGGAATTCATAACTACTGCCGATATGAAAGGCCGCTCGCAACTCGGGCACGGTATTACGGACGCCCTTGCTTCTCGCGATGGCGTTGTCGGCCAGTACCAGGTGCATGAAGTGATAGAGATTGATATCGGCGTTGAGGCCGAGGTCTCGGTTCCACAGGTAGAAGCCATCGCCTGTTGTGGAACGGCCGAAATCGATGCCAATTTTCTTCGCCAGCAGCTTGCTCTGCGCTGAGTTAACAGAGTAGGAGAGGCTGTTCAATTGCGTCATTTGCTCGAATGGGCTCGATAAACTGAAGCCGACGATGTCGAACAGCGCCACAGCCCGATTGGCGACATAGCTGATGCTATAACGTTTGATCATCTGTTCAACGAGCTGCTCCTCGCGCGCAGAATCAGTCAGGCGTGTGCGTAGCGGAAGATACGTCCTCTCGATTCCCAGCAGCGTAGCTACATTCTTCATCTGCCTTGGCGTCAGCCGTCGGCGCTCCGAGATCAACATCTTGAAAAAATCTTCTGAGGGTCTGGCGCCCTGAATTTCGTCTGTTGCGTCTGTTGCGTCACTTGAGATCTCATTCGCGTAGGTCGCAACGGAATAATGCGGGACCGCAAGAATCGTGATGCCGTCCCTCTCCGGGCACCAGTTCAGGATGACGTTCTGACCGAGTCCCCACAGCTCGTGGAGGCGGGTCTCGAGAAAGATGAGATTGCTGCGCTGCTTCAGGCTCATCTCTTCGATCAAAGAGGAGAGCGCGAGCGGGTAGGAACCCGTAGAGAAGCCAAGAATCTTCGAGTCGGAAGAATCCATAGTTGGAATCGTCATGCGCTGATCGAATGATACTATACGGGATTGCTCGCGACCTTCGCGACAAACGCCAGGATATTGAGTATTGAAAAAGCGTAGCGAAGTCGATCCTCGCGAACACTCACGCATCGTCGTAGACGGTATCGAGCAAGCGCCGAGTCGAGCGATGCTGCGGGCGGTGGGTTTTAGCGACGAGGACTTCTCGAAGCCGCAGATCGGGATCGCGTCGAGTGGCAGCATGGTCACGCCTTGCAACATGCACCTCGACGGCCTTGCGGCTGTGACCGCGGCGGCTACCGATGCCGCCGGCGGAAAGAGCATCATCTTTAACACGATCACCGTTTCTGACGGAATCTCCATGGGAACCGCCGGAATGCGATACTCCCTCGTGTCACGTGAAGTCATCGCGGACTCGATCGAAGCCGTCGTCTCGGCCGAGGGCTTCGACGGCCTCGTCGCCATCGGCGGCTGCGACAAGAACATGCCGGGCTGCGTCATGGCGATGGCTCGACTCGACCGGCCCTCGCTGTTCATCTACGGCGGCACCATTCAGCCCGGGCTTAAAGACCGAGATATCATCTCCGTCTTCGAAGCCGTTGGCGGAGTCGCGGCGGGTACCGTCAGCGAAGCGGAGTTGAAGGAAGTGGAGTCGACGGCCATCCCCGGCCCGGGATCGTGTGCCGGAATGTATACGGCGAACACCATGGCATCCGCAATCGAAGCGTTGGGCCTAAGCCTCGCCAATAGCTCGGCGCAGGAGGCCGTCTCGGACGCGAAGAAGAAAGATTGTGAGGAGGCCGGGCGCGCGATCATGCATCTGATCCAGCGCGGTATCAAACCCTCAGACATTCTGTCGAAGGAAGCCTTCGACAACGCGATCACGGTAGCGATCGCCCTGGGAGGGTCGACTAATGCCGTACTACACCTCCTGGCGATGGCACACGACGCGCAGGTCGAACTCGCGTTGGATGATTTCACGCGGGTCGGCGCTCGAGTGCCGGTACTCGGCGACCTCAGGCCCAGCGGTCGTTATCTGATGACCGAACTGATTCGGATCGGCGGCATCCAGCCGCTGATGAAGATGTTGCTGGACGCGGGACTCCTCCACGGCGACTGCCTGACTGTGACCGGCAGGACCCTCGCCGAAAATCTCGCGGATGTCGGCCCGTACCCCGAGGGGCAGGACATCGTGCGTTCTCTGGACAACCCCATCAGAGCCGACAGCCATTTAGCCGTACTCTATGGGAATCTCGCGCCACAGGGTGCCGTGGCGAAATTATCCAGTACGGGGTCTACTCGCTTCAGCGGCCGCGCGCGAGTATTTCAGTCGGAGGAAGATGCACTCAGTGCGATTCTAGACGGCACCGTGGTGGCTGGGGACGTCGTCGTTATCCGCTACGAAGGCCCGAAAGGCGGCCCGGGTATGCGCGAAATGCTGAGCCCGACCAGCGCCATCATCGGCCGAGGGCTGGGAGGCGAAGTCGCGTTGATTACGGACGGCCGTTTTTCCGGCGGCAGCCACGGAATCGTCGTGGGTCACGTGACGCCGGAGGCGGCGGTCGGCGGGCCATTGGCGATCGTCGAGGACGGCGACCAGATCACGATCGACAGCGAGACCAAGACGATCGACGTACAACTGTCTGACGAGGAGATGGATCTACGGCTACGCAAGTGGCAGCCGCCGGCTCCTAAAGCGACGCGGGGCTTGTTGGCTAAGTACGCGCGGCTGGTAAGCTCAGCGTCCAAGGGCGCCGTCACCGACATGGATCTCAGAGACGTTCCTTGACGTAACCGCAGGCAGCCTTTAAGTTGCGCGCCATGAGCTACATCGGTAAAAAACAGACAGTCGGCCTGACGGTCATGTGTAAGCGGACCAGCAGCGGGATGCTTGTGCCCATGTGGTAGCCAAGAAGACACCACGGTCACTAACAGAAACCCGCTGAGGAAATTCCCGGCGGGTTTTTTTTTGCAGGAGCACGATCTTAATGAGTGAACAGATACACGCGGGGCTCGGGATTGACGACGTAGAAACGCCTTTCCCAGAGTCGCCCTTCGTCGTGATGAAGTTCGGCGGACGCAGTGTGGCGACGGCCAAGAACTGGGCGAATATCGCCCAACTTTTGCGGGAACGGCTCGACGAGGGTCTAAAGCCAGTCGTGGTTCACTCGGCGCTGGCCGGCGTCTCCGATGCACTGGAAGATCTCCTCCTGCAAGCCACTTCCGGCGACACCGCGACAGCGTTGGACGAGTTACGACAACGGCACGAGCAACTCGCGTCAGAACTGGGTGTTGACGCGCAACTGCTGGTGCCCGAATTTCAGAAACTGGCGCAACTGATCGACGGCGTTCGGCTGGTAGGTGAAGTGAGTCCGCGCGTTCACGCACGGGTGATGGCGACCGGAGAGCTTGCCGCTACGACGTTGGGAGTCGCTTATCTCCAAGGGCAGGGCGTTCCCGCGTGCTGGCGAGATGCTCGTGACCTGTTAGAAAGCGAGACGCAGCGAGATCGGACCGAACGCGCCCGTGTGCTCACCGCAAACTGTGACTTCATGCCGAGCGAAGCGCTTCAAGCGGAGCTGTCGGGCACCGACGGCTTCGTGCTCACGCAAGGCTTCATCGCGCGCAGCCCCAGCGGCGATACCGTGCTGTTGGGGCGCGGCGGATCGGACACCTCGGCCGCCTATCTGGCCGCAAAGCTTCAAGCTCGGCGGTTGGAGATCTGGACCGATGTGCCCGGCTACTTCAGCTCGGATCCGAAAGCTGTGCCGTCAGCGCGCCTGTTGCGTCGATTACATTATCGCGAGGCCCAGGAAATCGCCTCGGCCGGTGGCGGCATCCTGCATCCGCGCAGCATCTCACCGATTCGAAAATTGGGTATCCCGCTGTTCCTGAAGTGCACCAACCACCCGGAGTGGGAGGGTACGCTGATCTCGAGTGCTGAGGGTGACGATACGCCCCAACTCAAAGCAATCTCCCAGCGAAGTGGGCTGACGCTGATCTCCATGGAGTCCATTGAAATGTGGCACCAGGTCGGATTCCTCGCGGATGCGTTCCTGCTGTTCCGCGACCACGGGTTCTCGGTCGGTCTGATCTCGACATCGGAGAGTAATGTCACGGTGACCATAGACGTCGACGCCCATGTTGCGGATCAATCTGCGGTTGCGGCGCTGGTAGCAGACCTCGGTCGATTGTGTCGAGTTACCGTCATCGAAGATTGTGCGGCCGTGACCCTCGTCGGACGCAGGATACGCTCGATCCTGCATGAGCTTAGCTCTGCTTTGGAGGTATTCGAAGAGTACCGGATACATCTCGTAACGCAGGCCGCCAACGACCTGAACTTCAGCTTAGTCGTCGATTCGGAGCACGCCTATCGACTCGTGCAGCGCCTGCATGCTCTCCTCATAGACAAGTTCCAGGAAGGTGGCGTCTTCGGCCCGACCTTGGCGCAACTCCTCGAACGAAAACCCGTATCAACGCCCGTATCGTTACCGACTCCGTGGTGGGAATCGAAGCGAGATGAATTACTCGCCATCGCCGACGAACGCGAGGCTGCCTACGTCTACGATCGCGACACCGTTCGCGCGGCGCTGACGGCTCTGAACTCACTGACGTCTATCGACGCCGTCTATTACGCGATGAAAGCGAACTCGCATCCGGACGTTCTACGGATCGTCGACGAGCAGGGCGGAAATTTCGAATGCGTTTCGCCCGGGGAGATTCAGCGGGTACTACAGACAGTGCCCGACATACCACGTGAGCGGATCTTGTTTACGCCGAACTTCGCGTCCAAGCAGGAGTACGAATGGGCTCTGGGGCAGGGTGTGTGGGTAACGCTCGACAATCTCCATCCACTCAAACACTGGCCCGAACTCTTCGCTGGTAAAGAACTGTTCGTCCGCATCGATACGGGTCAGGGTCGGGGGCATCATGAGCACGTGCGCACAGCCGGGGTGCACTCCAAATTCGGTATTCCGCTGTTCGAGCTTGACGAACTCAGAGATCTGATCGCGGCGGCCGATGCCCGGGTTGTCGGTCTGCATGCGCATACCGGCAGCGGTATCCTGACCGCAGACAACTGGCGGCAGACCGGCGAGCAGTTGAACGCATTGCGTGATCGCTTCTCCGCTGTTCGCTATATGGATCTAGGGGGCGGCCTTGGGATTCCCGAGCGGCAGGGACAAAAGCCGTTGGACATGGCTGAACTCGACGAGGCCGTGGGTGCGGTCAAGGCCGCCGTCGGCTCGACGGAGCTGTGGCTCGAGCCGGGCCGGTTTATCGTGGCTCAGGCCGGTGTACTGATTACTCGCGTGACGCAGATCAAAGGCAAACGCGGGATGCAATACGTGGGGGTCAATACCGGGATGAACTCGTTGATCCGCCCGGCGCTGTATGGTGCCTATCACGAGATCGTCAATCTTTCTCGTCTGGACGACGCGACGACCGAAGTCGTGACGATCGTGGGGCCGATCTGTGAAACCGGTGACCGGCTGGGCTCCGACCGCCTCATGCCGGTCACGGAGGAGGGCGACGTGTTATTGATCGCCAACACCGGGGCCTATGGTTACGTCATGAGTTCCCACTACAACCTGCGCGAGCCCGCTGCCGAAGTCCTGATTTAGTCCGTTGCAACGGGGGTGGACATGATGATTCTCGTCGACCTGCGCCTTACCCACATCGAGTGAGCGAAACGTTTGTGGCAGAGGCTAACGGTCGACATGAACCGTCATACCCACCCCCTGTGAGGTCACCGTAGCGTCACGCACGCCGGCGTCGCTGGCGAGGAGACCGAACGGTAGTCCGGCGTGCCGGCGGCCTCGTTGGCATAGTCACCGCCTGGACGCTCGTGCCTACGCGTTGTGGCGTCGTTCGAGCTCTGCCACGGCGTCAGCGAGACTGAGACCCCGCACGCGCAGTAGCACCAGCAGGTGATAGAGCAGGTCGGCTGCCTCTGCCGTGAGTCGTGAGTCGTCCTCTGCCACCGCGGCCACGACTACCTCCACGGCCTCCTCACCGAGCTTCTGGGCGACTTTGAGCGTCCCGCCGGCTGCGAGCTCCGCCGTGTAGCTCCCTGCCGTCGGGTTGCTTAGCCGGTCCTGGATCACGGCTTCGAGCTTAGCGAGAAAGTCTAGCTGGTCCACGGGTTACTCCTCGTCCTCGGGCGGCCGCATCGGGATCTGCGCGTCGATCAGATAGGCCTTGAGGTCGGGGATCCGGATCTCGGCAGAATGAAAGACACTTGCCGCGAGTGCGCCGTCGACACCGGCGACCTGAAAAACGTCTTTGAAGTGTTCGAGTTCTCCGGCGCCGCCGGAAGCGATCAACGGCACCTGGCAGATAGCCCGGACTCGACGTAGTTGCTCCAAGTCGTAGCCCTGCCGAACACCATCCTGGTTCATGCAATTGAGGACGATCTCTCCGGCGCCGCGTTCCTCGGCCTCGCGGATCCACTCTAGCGTCTTACGCTGACTGCAACGACTGCGTTCGGGGTCTCCAGTGTATTGGTATACCCAGTAATCGTCGTCTTCTGCGGCGCTGTCGACCCCGACCACAACGCACTGCGATCCGAACCTCCGCGCTAGAGTCCCGATCAACTCCGGGTCTTCCAGCGCCGGTGAGTTGATGGAGATCTTGTCCGCGCCCAGATTCAGCACGTCCTCGGCATCGGCCAACGTGCGAATGCCGCCCGCGACACAAAACGGAATATCCAACACCGCTGCGACTCGGTTCACCCAGCTGCGATCGACGGTACGACCTTCGGGGCTGGCCGTGATGTCGTAAAACACCAGCTCATCGGCTCCCTCGTCACGATACCGTACCGCGAACTCGAGAATGTCGCCCATGACCCGATGATCGCGGAACTGGACGCCCTTGACGACGACTTCGTCGCGCACATCGAGGCAGGGAATTATTCGTTTGGCAAGAATGAGCGTATCTCCTCAGAGGATAACCGGCCCTCGAGCAGGGCTTTGCCCGCGACTGCGCGCGTCACGCCAACCTTCGCCAACGCCTCAAGGTCTTTGACATCCCGGACGCCACCGGACGCCTGGAATGCGATCCCGGGCCAGCGTTCGACACAGTCGCTGTACAACGCGAGATTCGGTCCTTCGAGGGCACCATCCTTTCCGACATCGGTGCATAGCACGTGCTCGATTCCGGTCGGCTGGAAACGCGCCAGAGCGTCCCAGAGCGTCGTCCGGGAGGCACGCTGCCACCCATGCGTCGTGATGTAGGGCGTGCCCTCATCGTCGAGGCGTACGTCCAGCGCGAGCGTGAATCGCTCCGCACCGAATTCATCGAGCCACGCCTCGACGTGATCCGGCTGAGTAACGACCAGGCTCCCGATCACGACGCGCTGCGCGACTGCGAGCGTACTGACCAGGCTGCCGCGGCTGCGGATGCCGCCACCGAGTTGGATGTTCGCCCCGGCGGCTTCGTGCATTGCGTTCACGAGATCCAGATTTACGGGCTCGCCTCGCGCGGCGCCGTCCAGGTCGACCACGTGCAACCACTTGGCTCCCAGTTCGGCGTAGCGCTGCGCGAGCGCTATGGGATCGATGTCATAGCGGGTCTCCCGGTCGAAATCGCCCTGAAGCAAGCGCACACAGCGACCGCCGCGGATATCGATGGCAGGCAGCAGTTGCATGAACTAGAGGTCCAGGAAATTGGCGAGAAGGCGCGCGCCCAGGCCGGCCGAACGTTCGGGATGAAATTGCGTGCCGTAGAAGTTGTCCTGTTCGACAACCGCCGAGAATGGCGCGGCATACTCCGTCGTGGCGCGCGTGTAGTCGCCCTCGGGCAGGGCGTAGCTGTGAATAAAGTAGGCGTAACCACCGTCCACGATGCCGTTCAACAGCTTTGAGGCCCCCCTGAGCCGAAGCTGGTTCCAGCCCATCTGCGGGACAGGCAGCGTACTGTCCTGCGGGAATCGACATGCCTGGCCCGGGATGATCCCCAGACACTCCGCCTGATCTTCGTCCGAGCCGGAGAACAACAACTGCATTCCCAAGCAGATTCCCAGCACCGGCTGACTCAGTTGCGGTATCAACGAAGTCAGCTCCGCGGCGTCGAGCCGCATCATCGCATCCCGAGCCGCACCGACACCCGGGAGAAAGACATGGCTCGCGTTGCGAATTCGGTCCGGATCCTCCGTCACGGGTGCGTCGACGCCGACACGCCCGATCGCGAACTTCAGCGAAGCGAGATTCGCGCCGACACTGGCGACGATGACGGGTGCCACGTTCACAACACGCCCTTCGTCGACGGTAACTCGGTGCCGTCGCGGATGATCGCCTGTCGCAGGGATCGTGCCACACCCTTGAAACAGGCCTCGACCATGTGATGCGCATTGTCGCCTCGAACGCGGATCTGTATCGCAGCACCGAGCGTTTCGCTGAGTGAGCGAAAGAAATGAGGAACTAGCTCCGTAGGCAACTCGCCCACGCGATCTCGCGGAAACTCGCCGTCGAACACGAGATATGGCCTGCCGCCCAAATCCACCGAGACCTGCGCCTCCGCCTCGTCCATCGGCAGCACGAATCCGTAGCGCTGAATACCGCGCTTATCCCCCAAGGCTTGTCTGAGCGCCTCGCCAAGCGCCAGCGCAACATCCTCCACCGTGTGGTGCTCATCGATCTGAAGATCGCCGGCGCAATGGACGGATAATTCGAAACCGCCGTGTTTACCCAGTTGTTCGAGCATGTGATCGAAAAAACCGATTCCCGTCGTCACCTGCGGCGGATGGGGTCTGTCGAGATCTACGTCCACTCGGATATTCGTCTCGTTCGTCCGTTTCGTGACCGCAGCACGGCGAGGCCGATCCAAAAGGACGTGCGCGATGTCGGCCCAGGTCTCCGCGGCGGCGCCATCGGAGGCGACCTTGAATCCTTTCAAGCCGACGTTAGCCGCCAACTCGAGGTCAGTTTCCCGATCACCGACGATCGCCGAATTCTCCCGGTCGAGGTCGCACGTCGCCAGGTAATCGTGAATCAATCCGGCTCGTGGTTTGCGGCATGCACACCCGTCCTCGGCGGTGTGCGGGCAGAAGAATTCCGCGGCGAATGCAATGCCCTGTGAATTGAACAAGCGCAGCATGTGCTCATGTGCAACGTCGAAGTCGGCTTGAGGGAACGCATCCGTCCCGAGCCTGTCCTGATTGCTCACGATCACGAACTCGTAGCCGGCGGCCTTGAACGACAACAGCGCGGGGATCACTCCGGGCATCAGGAAGACCTTCGCGAGTGAATCGATCTGTTTATCGTCCGTTTCTTCTATCAACGTGCCGTCACGATCGACGAACAAGACTTTAGTCGCCATCCATAATCTCCTCACTCGACACGGCCTGTAGAAGACGATCATTGTCTTCCGGTCGACCGACGGTAATCCGTACACAGTTGGTTAACACCGCGTCGGCGGGAAAGTTCCTGACCAAAATGCCGGCGCTGCGGGCGCACTCCGTGAAACCCTGACCGCTCGTCGTCTCGACGAGAACGAAATTGGCATCGCTCGGCCAGACTTTCGTTACTCGCGGGCTAGCCTTCAACGCGTCAGCCAATCGCGTCCGCTCGGAGCGCAGCAGCGCCGTACGTTCTACCGAAATCTGTAACGAGTCCGTTGCCAGCGCGGCCATCACCAACTCGATCGACGGTGTCGGAAACGTGTACGGCGGCAGCACTTTACCGAGAAACTCGATTAATTCTGGCCGGCCGATCAAGGCGCCACAGCGCACGCCGGCCAGTGACACGAACTTGGAGAGCGTCCGCAGCAACACGACATGGTCATACCGGGTCTGCAACTCACGGAAGCCCTGCGTAGCCGAGAACTCCTGATAGGCTTCGTCGATGATCACCAGCGAACGACCTTCGACCGCACGGCAGATGGTCTCGACGTCGGCAGGATCCATGACTCGCCCGGTCGGATTGTTGGGCGTACAGATAAAAATCAGTTTCGTGCGCTCGCTGCTCCTTTCTATAACGCGCGAAACATCGAGTGCAAAATCCTCGCCCGGGTTGTCGGTTCTCAGCAGCGGCACCGAGAGAACTTCGGCGCCTTGTATTCCCGCATACAGCCGGTACATATCGAACGTCGGTGGGCAGATCAGAATCTGATCGCGGCCTGCGGCGCAAAAGCCGCGAATCAGCACGTCGATGGCCTCGCTGGTGCCGCGCGTCACGAGAAGCGCGTTCGCAGATACGCCGTATTGCTCGCTGAGCCGTTTGGTGATCGATACCGGGCGCGGCGGTGGATAGATGTTGAGCCCGCGCTCGGTCGGATCACCCGGTGCCTGCCAGGGCGACTCGTTCGCGTTCAAGCGAATGTACCCGGGCTCGTAGGCGCCCGGGATATAAGGCAGCAGGGTTGTCAGCTCCGGGCGGGCCAGTTTCAAGATGCCGCTCATCAGCGACTCCCGGGATCTGCGCCGGCAAGGACATCCAGCCGCTGTCGTACCGCCCGGCTGTGGGCATCGAGGCCTTCCAGGTCCGCCAACGTCTCGGCGATCGGCCCCACGGCCTCTAGTCCCGCCGGCGTCAACTCCTGGACGGTCATCGACCGCAGGAAATCGTTGACGCCCAGGCTCGAGTATGCGCGCGCGAAACCATAGGTCGGCAGGACATGGTTCGTACCGCTGCAGTAATCGCCGACGGTCTCGGGCGCCCAGGGCCCCAGGAAGACCGAACCGGCTGCCTGGATTCCATCGAGCCAGGTCCGGGGGTTCTCGACCTGCAGGCTCAAGTGTTCAGGTGCGTAGAGATTCGCGACCTCTACGGCCGTAGCGAGGTTATCGACGAAGATCGCAACGGAGCTTTCGAGTGACTGCGAGACGATGTCCCGGCGTGACAGGCTCTCCTGCTGGGTTTTTAACTCGGCTAACGTTCTGGCGCAGATGGCCGCACTGGTCGTGACCAGCAGGACCTGTGAATCCGGACCGTGCTCAGCTTGCGACAGGAGGTCGGCGGCCACGAACGCGGGATTCGCGGTGTCATCGGCGATGACCAGCAGTTCCGACGGCCCCGCCGGCAGATCGCGCGCGGCGCCCAGCGGGTCCTCGGCGACCTGTGCTTTGGCCGCCGTGACCCACGTGTTGCCGGGACCGAAGATCTTCTGCACCTTCGGCACGCTCTCGGTGCCGTAAGCCATGGCCGCGATGGCCTGCGCGCCGCCCAGTTTGAAGACTTGCTGCACACCGCATGATCTCGCGGCCGTCAAGACCGCCGGGTCCGCACGGCCGTCGGCCTGCGGCGGCGTACACAGCAGTCGGGTCCGGCAGCCGGCCAGAGCAGCGGGAATCGCAAGCATCAGCGCGGTAGACGGGAGGGGAGCGCTACCCGCAGGCACGTACAGGCCGACGCTTTGTATCGGCCGAGCCACGCGTTCACAGACGACACCGGGCGCCGTCTCGACGACGATCGGCTCAGGCAGCTGCGCCTCGTGGAAAGTCCGAATGTTTGCCGCTGCCGCAGCCAGGGCGTCGCGTTGACGTTGACTCAAGGCATTCTCCGCGGCAGAGAATTCGTCTTCGGCGACCCGCAATGTCGATAGCTTGACGCCATCAAGTTCTTCGGTCAGCTCCGTTAACGCCTGATCGCCGTCCCGCCGGACGCGTTCCAGAATACGCGCGACCTCGGCTTGCAGGCTTTCGTCCTGAGCCAGCGCAGGGCGACGCAGTAACGCTTCGCGCCCTTCGGGATCCAGTTCCTGCCAGACAACCTGTTTCATGAGCTGCGACTACGCCAGCATTTTCTCTACGGGCAAGACAAGAATCGAACTCGCACCCGCGTCCTTGAGTTGCTCAAGCGTTTCCCAAAACACGTTCTCGCGACATACCGCGTGCAGGGCCACTTTGTCGTCACGCCCCTCGAGCGGCATGATCGTCGGTGCCTCGCTACCGGGAAGCAGCGCCCGAATCGCCTGCAACGCAGACCGCGGCGCGTGCAGCACGATGTATTTGCTCTCGCGAACCTGTTGCACTCCCTCGATGCGTTGCAGCAGTCGTTTAAGCCATGCGGCCTTCTCGTCCGCGATTGGCACCGGAGTCTGGATCAGTGCGGCACGGCTATCGAGAATCGTGTCAGCCTCGAAGAGCCGGTGCGCTCGCAGAGTCGTACCACTCGACACAAGATCGCAGATCACATCCGCTTTGCCCAGACTCGGCGCGATCTCAACAGCCCCGGAGAACTCGACGATGGTCGCATCGATGTTCTCGCGGCGCAGAAACGCGTTGACGATTCTCGGATAGCTGGTCGCGATTCGCTTGCCGGCCAACGACGCCGGACCTTCGTAGCTCAGGCCTTCGGGAATTCCGAAGGACAGGCGACACTGTCCGTAGTCCAGCAGACTCACTTGCCGAAATACCGACGACGTGTCCGTCGTCTCCATGCCGAGTCGGTATTCTTCGATGACATTCAGCCCGACGATACCGAGATCACAACTATTTTCCTGCACGAGGCCCGGAATGTCGTCGTCACGAACCAACAGCACGTCTACGGGCATATTCTCTCCGTAGCAGATCAACTCGCTGGGACCGCGCGAATAGCTAAGGCCGCAGCGACTCAACAAATCCAACGAGTGATCGGTCAGGCGACCCGATTTTTGCACGGCTATCTTGATGCGTGCAGATTGTTCCAACATGGTGATGCCTCTTCCTAACATGAAACGAGCCGATCTAAAGCGGTGCTGTAGCCGCCGTTCCCGGCGGTCAGAAATCGGGCCACGCGGCCGATGGTCGTGACGGAGACCCCGGTCAGCGCATGAATCTTCCGGTACGGGACTCCGTCATTGAGGTAGGCAACGACGGCCCAGCGATCCCCCAGCGCCTCGAGTTCGGCCGGTGTGCATAGATCGGTGAAGAATCTCCGGCACTCGTCCTCGGTGCGGAGACTCAGGATGGCCCGATACAGCCCGGTTTCGGCCGCGGCTGCGGCTCGTTTGTCCATACCGCGATGAAGCTTCATAGCTGACCCACGTCGTACTAATGTATTAATGCGTTAATACATTATAACAGACGGGTTGCGCGGTCAAGCCATTCGTTCAGAGCGAGAGGTGAGCGAGGACCGCGTCGCCGAATCCGGCCGTGCCGATCGGTTCTCCGCCACCCGTCACGGCCAGATCGGCAGTCCGACAGCCGGCTTCGAGCGCGTTGCGCACCGCAAGTTCGACGGCATCGGCGGCCTCCGGAAGTTCCAGGGAGTGTCGTAGTAGCATACCGACACTCAGGATCGCCCCGCAGGGATTAGCGATATCCTGGCCGGCGATATCGGGCGCCGAGCCGTGAATCGGCTCATAGAGACCGGGCCCAGCGGCGCTCAATGACGCCGACGGCAGTACGCCGAGCGAACCGACCAGCATCGACGCCTCATCCGAAAGGATGTCGCCGAACATGTTGTCCATGACCATCACATCGAAATCCGCCGGTCGGCTCAACAGGTGCATCGCGGCAGCGTCGATGTACAGGTGCTCGAGTTCGATCTCGGGGAACTCGGTAGCGAACACACGGCTCGCGGTCTCGCGCCAGAGCCGTGAGGTTTCCAGCACATTCGCCTTATCGACCGATGTGACTTTTCGCCGCCGCTCCAGGGCCAGCCGTCCGGCGACACGACAGATGCGTTCCACCTCCGAGACCGAGTACTCGCAGGTATCGAACGCCGCGGACTCACTCCGGCCACGCTTGCCGAAATAAATGCCGCCCGTCAGTTCGCGGACGACGATGATGTCCACGCCGGCCAGTCGCTCAGGCCTCAGCGGCGACGCCGCGGCGAGAGCGGGGTACGTCTTGACCGGGCGCAGGTTCGCGAACAGGCCGAGGGACTGCCGAAGATTGAGCAACGCCTGCTCCGGGCGCAGTTCCACTGCGACGTCAGCCCATTGCGGACCGCCGACCGCGCCGAGAATGAGCGCATCAGCGTCACGGCACAGGGCGAGTGTGTCCTCCGGCAGCGGCGTGCCGACGGCGTCGAAGGCCGCACCGCCGATTGGCGCCTCGCGGAGTTTCAGCCCGAGGTCGAGTTTTGCTGCTACCGCTGCGAGCACGCGGGTCGCCTGAGCGGTCACCTCGGGCCCGATCCCGTCTCCGGGCAAGACGACGATGGACCGATTCATCGAGTCCGAGCTTCGTGGGCGTCTATCGCGTCGCTGTGCTGCAGTAGAAATCCGAGCTGATCGACGCCGCTCAGCAGGCAGTGGCGGGCGAAACTGTCCAGATCGAACGAGATCGGATCGTGTTCGGGCATCACTAACTCGAGTGCATCGATGTCGATACTGACCTCGACACCGGGATGATCGAGTAGCCAACGATGAGTCTCCTCAGCCACGATCACCGGAATCAGCCCGTTTTTCAATGCGTTGTTGAAGAAGATGTCGGCGATCGCCGTGCTGATGACGACCTCGAAACCGTAATCCAACAAGGCCCATGGCGCATGCTCGCGCGAGGAGCCGCAACCGAAATTGCGGCCGGCGACGAGCACCGACGCACCCGCGGCGCCCGGTTGGTTAAGAACGAAGTCCGGCTTTTCACTACCATCGGTTTCGTAGCGCCAGTCGGTGAACAGGTGCTGCCCGAGCCCCTGGCTGACAGTCGTCGTCAGGAAACGGGCGGGGATAATCTGGTCGGTGTCGACGTCATCCAACGCCAGAACGACGGTCCGCGAACTGATTCGCGTTACAGGCTTCATCGTGATCAATCCAGAAATTGTCGGGGGTCGGTCACGACACCGGTCAGTGCCGAAGCGGCAGCCGTCAACGGGCTCGCAAGAATGGTTCGGGCACCAGCGCCCTGCCGGCCTTCGAAATTCCGGTTACTGGTACTCACGGCCAGCTTGCCGGCCGGGACGAAGTCGCCGTTCATGGCTAGACACATCGAACAACCCGGCTCGCGCCATTCAGCGCCGGCGGCCTTGAAGATCCGATCCAGACCGAGCGCCTCGGCGTCCACCTTGATTTGCTGCGAGCCTGGGACGACGAGCATCCGAACGTCGTCGGCAATCCGGCGCCCGTCCAGAAGCCCGGCGACGACTTCGAGATCACTCAACCGTGAGTTCGTACAGCTGCCGATGAACACGATGTCCACAGGCGTTCCGGCCAGCGGCTTGCCGGATTCCAACTGCATGTAGCTCAAAGCCTTGGCGAACGCCGCGTCATCTTCCGCCGGCTCGGGCACCGCCTCATCGATCGAAATGACCATGCCGGGGTTCGTCCCGAACGTCACCATGGGCTTGAGCTTCGACACATCCAGCGTGATCTGTTTATCGAAGCGTGCTTCGGGATCTCCGGGAAGTTGCTGCCAGGCCGTGAGCGCTCGATCCCAATCCGCTCCGGACGGCGCGTACGGCCGGCCGGCCAGATATTCATAGGTCGTATCGTCCGGCGCAATCATCCCGGCCCTCGCGCCAGCTTCGATGGACATATTGCAGATCGTCATGCGTTCTTCCATCGACAGCGCCGAGATCGCGGAGCCGCGATACTCGATCGTGTGTCCGGTGCCGCCGCCGACGCCGATTCGGCCGATGATGCTCAAGACGATATCTTTGGCCGACACGCCGCGAGGCATAGTCCCTTCCACATTCACCGCGAAGGTTTTCGAGCGCCGCTGCAGCATGCATTGGGTCGCCAGCACGTGAGCCACCTCGGTCGTACCGATACCGAAGGCCAGCGCGCCGAAGGCGCCGTGGGTACTCGTATGGGAATCGCCGCAAACGATCGTCATGCCGGGCTGCGTCGCCCCGAGCTCGGGGCCGATGATATGCACGATACCGCGTTCGGCACTCGAGAAGCCGCGCAGCTTGATGCCGAATTCGCTGCAGTTCTTCTCCATCTGAACGAGTTGCCGCGTGGCGGGCGTGTCGCTGACCAACACAAGGTCGGCCAACGAACTCACGGGCGTCGTCGGTGTGGAATGGTCCATCGTCGCCAGCGTCTGCTCGGGCCGCCTGACCGTCAGCTTGTGGTCTCGGAGGAGGTTGAAGGCCTGCGGCGAGGTGACCTCATGGACGAGATGCAGATCGACATAGAGAATCGCAGGGATATCGTCTGTCTCCGCTACGACGATGTGCTGATCCCACACTTTCTCGAACAAGGTCTTCATCGTCGTCTCCGCGATCAGACCGCGATCAGACCGCGACCGGACGGTCGACCTGGCCGTCGCCGTCTACCGCGAGCCGCTCTAACCAGCCCCATTGATCCGGCGTCGAGCCGTCGAAGAGACCGAAGAATTTTTCCTGCAGGCTGGCCGTGATCGGGCCGCGACGTCCGTCCCCGACGGTAATCTTGTCCACGGATCGAACGGGCGTAATTTCGGCTGCCGTGCCGGTGAGAAAGACCTCATCCGCGATATAGAGCATCTCTCGCGGAATGTTCTGTTCGAGCACGGTTAAGCCCAGGGTGCCAGCCAGCGCGAGCACGGAATGGCGAGTCAGCCCAGCGAGGATCGAAGCCGACACCGGCGGCGTGTAGAGCGTGCCATCCTGGACCAGGAATATATTCTCGCCCGCACCTTCGCTGACATAGCCCTCGGTGTTCAGTGCGATGCCTTCGGTGAATCCCAAACGGCGCGCCTCCAGTGTCACGAGGAGACTGGAGAGATACGTGCCGCCTGCCTTCGCTAGGGCCGGGACCGTATTGGGCGCGACCCGCTGCCACGAAGAGATGCAGACATCGACGCCGTTTTCGAGTCCCCCATCGCCCAAATAAGAGCCCCACTCCCACGCCGCGATCGAACAATTAGCCGGTGCGCCGGGGTCCCCGGCCACGCCCATCTCGCCATAGCCTCGGTATGCGATCGGACGAACGTAGGCACCATCGACCAGACCGTTCTTCAGTACCAGGTCTTTACATGCCGCGACGAGCGTGTCGACAGAGTAAGGAATTTCGAGGTAGTAGATCTTGGCCGAGTTGAACATGCGCCGGATGTGGTCCGTAAGACGAAAACCGACGGGGCCGGCCGGGCTCTTGTAGACACGGATGCCTTCAAATACCGAGGAGCCGTAATGCAGTGCATGGGTCAGCACGTGCACCGTGGCTTCTTCCCACGGGACCAATTCACCATCGTGCCAGATGTACTTGCTGGGCTTCAGGGGCATTCCTTAGGTCCTCGTCGTTAAGGATTACCGAGCGCGACGTTTCCTTCCGCCACCTGGCCCGCCGCTTCCTGGCGACGGATCACCCGGTTAATCACCTCAAGATAGGCGAAGGCGGCGGACTCCACTATGTCTGTGCTCACGGCATGTCCGCGATAGCTCTGCTGATTATATTCGACAGTTACCGTAACCTCACCTTGAGCGTCATCTCCAACCGAGACACCGTGGACTTCGAAGTTCTTCAAGACCAGGTTCACGCCGGTCGCCTGCTCCAGCGCCCGGAAAGCCGCCGCGACCGGGCCGTCGCCTTCGCCGGCTTGCCGCAGCTCCCGCCCATCCGTGTGACTGAGCCGTAGCGCCGCAGCAGCGATACTACCCGTGCCTGCCGTAATGTGCAGTTCCTCGATTGTCCAGGGTCCGGTTTTGCCGACATCGACGTTCATGATGATCGCCTCGATGTCCCGGTCGTACATAGTCTTCTTCCGGTCGGCGAGTTCTTTGAACTCCGTGAAGCAGCGGTTCAGTTCGACATCGTCCAGTGGAAAGCCGAGTTGTTCGACTCGTTCCCTGAACGCGTGGCGTCCGCTGTGCTTCCCCAAGACGAGATTGGACCGCGACAAGCCCACGTCCTCCGGACGCATGATTTCGTAGGTCGTGTGATGGCGGAGCATGCCATGCTGGTGGATGCCGGCCTCGTGGGCGAAAGCGTTTTCCCCGATGATGGCCTTATTCCGTGGCGCGTGCATACCGGTGACGTTAGCGACGATTCGGCTCGTCGGATACAACCGCTGCGTGTGGATGCCTGTCTCCAGGCCGAAGTACTCCTGCCGAGTCCGCAAGGCCATCACCACTTCTTCCAAAGAGCAGTTACCGGCACGCTCGCCGATCCCATTGATGGTGCACTCGATCTGTCTCGCGCCGGCTTGCACGGCTGCGAGGCTGTTAGCGACCGCCAGACCCAGATCATCATGGCAGTGGGCGCTGAGACGGACTCTGTCAATCCCGGCAACGTTCTCTTTCAAATAGCGGAACAACTCGTAGAATTCTCCCGGCACGGTATACCCGACCGTATCCGGGATATTCACCGTGGTCGCACCGGCGTCGATCGCGGCCTGCACGACCTCGGCCAGATACTCAGGCTCCGTCCGAGACGCATCCTCCGGAGAAAACTCGATGTCGTCACACAGCGATCGAGCTAGCGTCACGCTTTCGACGGCCGCTTCGATGATCTGTTCCTTCGCCATCTGCAACTTGTGCTCGCGATGGATCTGGCTCGTCGCGACGAAGACATGAATGCGCGGGTGCTGCGCGTCTTTCACGGCGTCCCAGGCCCGCTTGATATCCTTCGCGTTACACCGGGCCAGCCCACAAATCACGGGCCCTTCGATGGTCCGGGCGATCGCCTGCACGGAGTCGAAGTCGCCGGAAGAAGCCGCCGGGAAGCCTGCCTCGATGATGTCGACCTTGAGTTCCCTGAGCGCGACGGCGACACGGAGCTTCTCATTGAGAGTCATGCTACATCCGGGGGCCTGCTCCCCGTCTCTCAATGTCGTGTCGAATATAACGACTCGCTTGTCATCCGCTGCGTTCATGATCTGTCTCCTCAGGATCGAGGTTATGCCTCCGTTGAATTACTCGTGCAACCAGCTCATACGACCTCTGAGCTCCTTGCCGACCGTCTCGATTTGGCTCTGAAGGTCCGCTTCGAGGAGTCGGTTGTACTCCGGTAGGCCGGCTTCGTACTCGGATACCCAGTTCCTGGCGAATGTACCGTCCTGAATGTCTTTCAGCACCTCGCGCATCCGCTCGCCCGTGTGGTCATCGACGACTCGCGGCCCCTGCGTCAGATCGCCGTACTTGGCCGTCTCGCTGACGAACTGATACATCTTCTTCAGACCGCCTTCATGAAGGAGATCGACGATGAGTTTCACCTCATGCATGCATTCGAAATAAGCCACCTCGGGCTGATAACCGGCGTCGACCAGCGTGCCGAAGCCGCGGACGATCAGTTCGGAGAGACCGCCGCACAACACGGCCTGCTCACCGAATAGATCGGTCTCCGTCTCCTCGGCAAACGTGGTCTCGAGCACGCCGCCCCGGGTACCGCCGATGCCGTCCGCGTAAGCCAGTGCACGCGCATGAGCGTTACCCGTCACATCTTGGGCGACCGCGATCAGGCAGGGCACGCCTCGGCCGGATTCATACTGGCGCCGCACGAGATCACCGGGCCCTTTCGGGGCGATCAACACGACGTCCAGATCATCCCGAGGTTCGATCCGATCGTAATGGATGTTGAAACCGTGCGCGAACAAGATGGTGGCATTCTTTTTCAGCTTCGACTCGATTTGCTGATAGAGCTTGCGCTGGACCATGTCCGGAACCAGGAAAGCGACGAGATCGGCGCCGTCCACCGCTTCCGGCGGCGGCCGCACTGAGAAGCCGTCGTGCTCGGCCTTGGCGGACGTCGCGCCGCCTGGCCTGAGCCCGACGACGACCTCGAATCCGGAATCGCGAAGATTCAGCGCATGGGCACGGCCCTGGCTGCCATAGCCGAGGACGGCCAGGACTTGTCCGCTGAGCACTTCGGGCTGAACATCGGCTTCCACATAGAGTTTCATGTCACTACTCCCGTTATCATTATCTACTGGCAGTTCCGGGCGAAAAAGTCAGGCCAAAAAAAAACCCCGCAGCCTTTCGGGTGCGGGGTCTGCATTGTTTATCGTCGTCAACCCGCGCGCCCGCACCTGCCGTCGCTAAGCAGCACGAGAAGGAGCAGCGCGTGATGGTTGTGGATCATCTCAGTCAACTACGTTGTGAACCCAGCATAATGTAAAAAAGATCAGGTGTTGTCAACGGCCTAGGGCAAATACTAGGATTCTCTTGAAGTAATCGCCATAAGACCCTATTAATCAATGAATTGTTATTCGGCAAAATGGCGCCTGACGCCGAAGTGGAGCAGCGCAGCTGTTTTTGCCTGCGATCGGGCGAGTCGCACGACGCCGTTTGGTCTATCATCTGTTGGCTATAGCACCGGTCCGGCGTTTTGCGCTATCCTCTCGCCCGGACACCCGGTGCCCGAAGGGAGAGACTTCGTCCGAAGCGCTTAGACGTTGCAGAGGCGAGGCATTATAAAAGAGGCTGATTGACCTAGAAGACGGAACTCGGGGAGCAATTTCCGGGCTAGACCGGTCGGCGTGGATACCACGCGTTCCAGATCGCTTTGGATCGGCGTTGGCTATTCGTGCTTTCACGAACATCGTTGTAAAGGCCTGTGCCGGGCAGCCGAGACATTGCCGAGACGTCATCTGGGAAGCCGATTTGGCATCAGGTTGGTCTTGAACTGAGAGTATTGAAGTTGAGGAGTGGGCATGAGAGCGATACGTAACGGAGTGCTTCTGGTGAGCACGCTCGGCGCGATCTTTTGCGCTGAAATGGTCGCGGGCCAGGCGGTCGACCGGATACTGGCCGCCGAGGAAACTCGCATTCAGCAGGCGCAAGCATCGCAGAATGTTATTGACGGGATCGTCGAAGAGACGCGTGAGACGGTAGAAGAATACCGAGGCGTCATCAAAGAGATCGAGGGGCTGAAAGTTTACAACACGTTACTCGATCGACAGATCGCAGATCAGGAGCAAGAACTCCGTAACCTGCGCACATCGATTGACAGCGTCACCGACATCGAGCGCCAAATCCTGCCACTACTCACACGGATGATCGACGGCCTGGAGCGCTTCGTCGCGCTCGACGTACCGTTCCTGGCCGAAGAACGCACCGCACGGGTCGCTGGACTCCGCGAGCTGCTCGGCAGAGCCGATGTCACCTCTGCCGAGAAATTCCGCGTCGTCATGGAAGCGTGGCAGATCGAGAACGACTACGGACGGACGATATTTGCGTACACGGGCGAACTCCAGATCGACGGCGATAATCGTGAAGTCGACTTTCTACAGATCGGCCGAGTGTCATTGATCTACCAGACCCCGGACGGCGTGAACACGGGCGTCTGGGACCAGGCAACCCGTAGCTGGGTTCCGCTAGGCAGCGCATACCGCAACTCGATTCGCCAAGGACTGAGGCTGGCGCGTAACCAGGTCGGTCCGTCGTTGCTCCTGATACCCATCGCCGCGCCGGAGGAAGGCTAATGAAGAACTATCTGATCCTACCGGCGGCGGCGCTGACAGCACTGATGTTCGCCGGGCCCACCGCGGCTCAAACCGATGCGATGGACATTGATGAGCTCTTGGAGCGTGTCAGGCAGGGCAGCGCGAGAGACAATCAGGCGGAGCGCGCGCGTCTACAGGCCTTCGAGCAAAATCAGGGCCAACAGGAACGGCTTCTGCAAGAAGCACGTAACGAGCGGGCAGCGGAGGAACGGCGCAGCGATCAGCTGGAGACGACGTTCGAGTCGAACGAGTTGCTCATTGCCGACGTGACCGCGCAGCTGGATTCCCGCTTAGGCTCGTTGCGCGAACTCTTCGGTGTTCTGCAGCAGGTGGCCGGCGACGCCAGAGCGCAATTCGAGAACTCGTTCACCAATGTCGAGTTCCCCGACCGAGCGCAATTCCTGGGCGATCTGGCGGCGAAAATGGGCTCCAGCAGCGAGCTGGCCTCCATCGCGGAGATCGAACGGCTCTGGTTCGAGCTGCAGCGCGAAGCCACGGAACAGGGCAAGGTCAAGCGGATCCCCAATTATCGGGTCATCACTTCGAGTGGCCAGGAGAGCTATGAGGACGTCGTTCGAATCGGTACGTTCAATGTCGTCGCCGCCGGCCGCTATTTGAGCCACAACCCGGACACCAACTCCCTATCCGAACTGCAGCGTCAACCCTCTGAGGGACGCTTCACGGGAAGCACCGCAGACCTGCTGCGCGCCGCACCCGGAAGCGGGTTCGTGCGTTTTGGTCTCGATCCGACCAGCGGAGTCATTCTCTCCTCGTTGGTGCAATCACCGAATCTTCGGGAACGTATCAACCAGGGCGGGATCGTCGGATACGTGATCATCGCGCTGGGCCTCTTGGCCGTCCTGCTGTCGGCGGAACGACTCTTCACGCTGACCATCGCGAGCCAAAAGGTGAAGGCGCAACTGAAAAACCCCGACAACCCGTCCAACGACAACGCCCTGGGTCGCGTGCTGCAGGTTTACCAGAGCAACCGTGAAGTGGACACGGAGACGTTGGAACTCAAGCTCGGCGAAGCCATCTTGAGGGAAACGCCGGCATTGCAGCGCGGCATTCTGTTTATCAAGGTCATCTCAGTCGTCGCGCCGCTCCTCGGCCTTCTGGGAACTGTGACAGGCATGATCAATACCTTCCAGGCCATTACCCTCTTCGGTACCGGCGATCCGAAGACGATGGCCGGCGGCATCTCCCAGGCGCTGGTTACGACGGTACTCGGCCTCACGGTGGCTATCCCCACGGTCTTGTTGCACACGATCGTGAGCGGACGCAGCAAGACGATCACGCAGGTTCTCCAGGAGCAGACCGCGGGCATCGTTGCGCAGCAATCTGAAAGGTCTTCCCGCTAGGCAGACACGCAAGAACGGGACAGTGACTTCGGAGGGCACGCTCCGAGACGGTCGTTGTGGAGAGTTAGGCGATGCAGTTTTTTATCAATGCCTTCGAAGCGATTCGGGATTTCCTCGAGTTGGGCGGGCCCGTCCTACGCATCATCGGAGTCAACATCCTGTTCTTGTGGATCTTGATCCTGGAGCGATTGATCTACAACCGCACCGGGCTGAAATCCTTGGTCCGGGATGCGCTGGTCGAGTGGGCTGCTCGCCCGGAACGACAATCCTGGCAGGCGTACCAGATACGCGATGCGATAATTTCTCGTGTCAAGATCGAGGCCGAGAAAAATCTACCGATGATCCAGACGCTCGTCGCCCTGTGTCCGTTACTGGGTCTGATGGGCACCGTGACGGGCATGATCCAGGTATTCGAAGTCATGGCGATCTCGGGGACGAGTAACGCCCGATCGATGGCCGCGGGTGTATCCAGAGCGACGGTGCCGACGATGGCCGGGATGGTCGGCGCGCTATCGGGTGTGTTCCTGGTCACTATTCTGACCCGCAACGCTAAACGGAACACCAGCCTGCTCGAAGACGCATTAACGATGGACTATTAGCGGACTGTACATACATTGAACAACGAGGTATACATGGCCCGCCATGGGCCGGCGTGAGAGGACGAGGCGTTGAGAAAGCACATTGCCAACATAAAGAACGAGCAGGAAGAAGCTGAGATCAATCTCACGCCCATGCTGGACGTGGTCTTCATCATGCTGATCTTCTTTATCGTCACGGCAACCTTTATTCGCGAGACGGGCCTGGACGTCAACCGCCCCGATCAAGATCAAGCCCAGGTCGTGCAGGAGGAGGGCGCCATTCTGGTCATTATCGACTCCACCGACGATATCTGGATTGATCGTCGCCTGATCGACCCCCGAGCAGTGCGGGCCAACATCGAGAGACTCCATGCTGAAGACCCGACCCGGCCGGTCGTAATCCAGGCGGCAAATGCTTCCACCGCCCAGACGCTCGTGACGATCATGGACGCAGCGCGTCAAGCCAACGTCTTCAATATTTCGATCGCGTCGGAATGACCTCCGGCTTACGGCACACGAGCAAAGGATTCAGCCCATGAGAGAATCGATAGCCGAACAACTCCAGGAGGATGAAGAGGTAGAGATCAATCTCACGCCGATGCTGGACGTGGTGTTTATTATGTTGATCTTCTTCATCGTCACCGCCGTATTCGTCAAGGATCCGGGAATCGAAATCTCGCGACCCGAGGCCGTGACGGCCTTCACCCCGGACAACGCTAGTATCTTCATCGCGGTCACTGCCGCCAATGAAATCTGGGTCGACAAGCGCAGTGTCGGGGCAGACGGTGTCAGAGCTGCAATTGAACGCCTCCATACGGAGAACCCCGAGGGCGGCGTGGTCATTCAGGCCGACTCCTCCGCGTCCAACGAGTTTGTAATTAACGTAATAGATGCTGCGAAAGATGCCGGTATCACCAACATCACGATCGCCGCGACCGTTCCCTGAAGGGCTGCGAGTGCGGTCGTTCGTGGTAGAATTAGCACCTTGTGTTGGCCTGTCCCGGCAGCCAATCCCGCAAGCGGCAGGACGATAGACATCGAGGAGAAATCATGATCGCTCGATACGCCATCTCCATAGGCATAGGAACCGCAGTCACGTTCTCGCTGCTGTTCCTGATGCAGCTGCTGATCGCCACCGGTCGCGGGGCACTCACCGAAGCCGCTAGCTTCCGTATCACCGATTTCGTACGGGTCGAGCGTACCGAGGTGATCGAAACGATCAAGCCGAAACCCGAGAAGCCACCGGAACCCGAATCTCCGCCCGACATGCCGACGCCGAGTAACGCCGATACCTTCGACAATTCGATGGCCGTGTCGTTGTCCGCCCCGTCGCTCAGCGCGAATCTCAACATTGGCGGCATCGGCTTCGGTATTAGTGACGGCGAGTACTTGCCCATTGTGAAGGTCGCGCCGGTGTACCCGTCGCGCGCCTTATCCAGGGGCCTCGAAGGCAACTGCATCCTCGAGTTTACCGTTACTCGAACCGGTAGTGTGCAAGACGTGATGGTCGTGGAGTGCTCGAGCAGCCTGTTCGAGCGAGCAGCCACTCAAGCCGCGCTAAAATTCAAATATAAGCCACGGGTCATCGATGGCGAACCTGTCGACGTTCGCGGCGTCCAACATTTGATTACTTTCCTGATCGAACGGTAACGGAGGACGAACCCTATGCGACGCGCACGTTACCTTATTCTGCCTGCTGTTGCGTTGCTGCTCGGCGGCCTGTGTCCAGATCCCTCGCCGAGTTACGCTCAGGGCATGGGCATGGGCGGGGATGACTCGACTACAAGGCGAGAGACTCGCAGAACACCCGCGATGCGTGAACGAGTCTACTCACGACTCTCCGAAGCCCAAGCGTGCGCGGAACTGGATGACACCGAGTGCGCCATGGAGCTGCTGGCTGAAGTCCGCGACATGAGCAACCTGAACAGCTACGAAATGGCGCAGATGTGGAATTTCTATGCCTTCATCTACTTCGGCCTAGATAACTATCGTGAGGCGATCCGTGCCTACGAGATGGTACTCGTGCAGGAAGACCTGCCGCTGGGCATGGAGACCACCACGATATTCACGCTGTGCCAACTCTACTTCCAACTGGAGCAGTACCAGCAGTCGCTGGACATGCTGGCCCGATGGTTCGACGTCGCAGAAAATCCCGGTCCCGATCCGTATTACCTTCGCGCCCAGATCCACTACCAGCTACAACAGTTTCGTGAAGGGATCGAGCCGGTCCGCCAGGCGATAGAGGTCGCACAGAATCAGAGTAAGACGGTGCAGGAGAACTGGTATCGTCTGCTCAACGTTTTTTATTACGAGCTCGAGGACTACCCCAATGTCATCAATGTCCTCCGAACCCTCATCGAGTCCTGGTCGAAGCGCGAGTACTTCATACAGCTCTCCGCGATGTACGGCCAAGAAGGCGAAGACAATAAACAGTTAGCGCTGTATGAGACCGCATACGAAGCGGGCTGGCTCCGGCGCAGTAACGAATTCGTACAGTTGTCCCAGCTGCTTCTGCAAGCTGAAGTGCCGGTGAAGGCGGCCTTGATCATGGAATCCGCCCTGAACGAGGGCATCGTCGAATCGACGGAGAATAACTGGCGGGTCCTGGCTCAGGCCTGGCAACTGGCTCAGGAAGACGAGAAAGCCATTCCGGCGCTCAGTCACGCAGCCGGCCTATCCGACAGTGGCGAACTGAACCTGCGCCTCGCGCAGTCCCATCAGAATCTGGCGCAGTGGCAGGATTGCATCGACGCGGCACGCGACGGTTTACGTAAGGGCGACCTGCGACGCGCCGATCAAGGCAGTATGATCCTCGGCGCCTGTCTGTTCGAACTCGACGAGTACGGGCAGGCTCGAACCGCCTTCCAGAGTGCCGAGGAGGATTCGCGCAGCCAGACATCCGCGCGCAGCTGGATTCGCTACGTCAATGCCGAGGAAGAGCGGGAGCGTCAGCTCCAGGCTGCCTTGCGGCGCTAACACGCCGCGGAAAAAACTCAGGCGGCGCAAACTGAGGGGCGGCTCTGCATCCGTTAGTAGATACCAAGACGCTGGCCGAACGTCTTGCGGAACCCGATTGGATCATCGTCGACTGCCGCTTCAGGCTCACGCAGCCTGATGCCGGGTACTCGGCCTACCAGCGTGGGCACATCCCCGGCGCGCGCTACGCCCACCTCGACGATGACTTAGCGGCCGACCCGGGGCCGGGCGACGGTCGCCATCCACTCCCGGATCCGGAACGCTTCGCGATGACGCTCGGCGCCTGGGGAATCAGCAACTCATCGTTGGTTGTCGTTTACGACGACGCCTCGGGCGCGATCGCGGCCCGGCTCTGGTGGCTGTTACGGTGGCTGGGTCACGAGCGAGTTGCGGTACTCGATGGTGGACTGGATGCGTGGCAGGCCGATGGTCTCCCCGTCGAGACGACCACACCAACCTGGCATGCGGCGCACTACTTACCGGCAACGGTTCACGACGACTGGGTCGTGACGAGTGATGACTTACCATCACTCCTCGAGTCGGGGGCGCTCGTGCTCGACGCGCGAAGCGCCGAGAGATTTCGCGGTATCGAGGAACCGATCGACCCGGTCGCGGGCCACGTGCCAGGTGCTACGAATCTGCCGTACACAGCGACGTTAACGCCCTCCGGAACCCTGCTGGAACCCGAACGTCTCAGAGACGACCTGGCCAGTCTCCTGGCTGGCCGTGACATCGCGGACGTAGTGGCCATGTGTGGCTCAGGCGTGACCGCCTGCCACATTCTACTGGCCCTGAGCGCCGCTGGATTGGGCGATGGCCGACTGTACGCCGGCTCGTGGAGCGAGTGGATCCGCAGCGGTTACCGACCGATCGCCACCGGGTCAGACTAGCGGATTGCTGAAAAACCCTCAGACGGCTCAATACTGCGTTGAGAACCGGCTCGAACTGCTCATGTACGGCCGTGTACACTACGCTTTCTCGCCGATTCTTGCCTTGTCTTGCACTCGTCTGACGGTTTTTCGATAACCTGTTAACTGTGAACGTCATGGGCTGCAGAAAATCACTCTTCATCGCGCTGCTCTTAACCATCGGTGTACTCGGTTGTGCTCCGGACGCCGAAACGCCCGCTCGCGGCAACGACGCGATCAACTCCGCCGCCATCGAGGCCGCCCGAATCATCGACGCGCGACTCCTGCGACAGACGGTGGCAGTGCTCGCCGGCGACGAATTCGAGGGACGCGGGCCGGCGTCGGCAGGCGACCTCAAGACCCAGAGCTTCTTGAGTGCGGCGCTCGACCGGCTGGGCTACTCGCCCGGTGGCGAGGAGGGGAGCTGGCTGCAAACTTTTGAGATCGTCAGCGTTACCACCACGGCACCCGAAACATGGATCTTTACGAGCGGCAGCGACGCCATCGCCCTGAGCTATTGGGATGAGTTCATCGTCGCATCCGGAGTTCAGGCACCCAGCGCGATGATCGACGACGCGGAAGTCGTGTTCGTCGGCTACGGCATTCGCGCCCCTGAGTACGATTGGGACGATTACAAGGGACTGGACGTCAGCGGCAAGGTGCTGCTATTTCTCAACAACGACCCGGACTGGGATCGCGAACTGTTCGAAGGAAATCGGCGCCTGTACTACGGTCGCTGGAGCTACAAATACGAGATCGCGGCGCAATTGGGCGCCGCGGGCGCGATCGTCATTCACACCACGCCCTCGGCCGGCTATCCGTACCAGGTCGTGCAGACGTCCTGGTCTGGCCCGCAGTTCGAACTTCCGGCCGGCGGTGAACCCACCATCGCAGTCGAAGCCTGGGTCACCGAGGAAGCCGCGCGGCGACTGGTCGCGCTCGCCGGTCATGATCTGGCGCGGTTGGTAGAAAGTGCGCGTAGCCCGACCTTCGCTCCGATTCCCCTGGGCGTGACGACGTCGCTGCGTCTCGAGACTGATTTGTTCCGCGTGCAAACCGCGAATGTCGCAGGACTGCTCGAAGGTCGCGACCCGGTGCTCAGGAACGAAGTCGTCGTGTTGACGGCGCACCACGACCATCTTGGTGTCGGCGAGCCCGACGACACCGGCGATGTCATCTACAATGGGGCACGGGACAACGCCGCCGGCGTCGCTCAGATTCTCGCTGTGGCCGAGGCGCTCCAGGCGCTCCCGACCCCACCCCGACGTTCGATACTGATTCTATTCGTTGCCGCCGAGGAACAGGGGTTGCTCGGCTCGGCTTACTACGCCCTCCATCCGACGTTCGAACCCGGCAGGATCGCGGCGAATGTCAATGTCGACGGTGGCAACATCTGGGGCCGAACGCGCGACGTTTCCTTCATCGGCTACGGCAAGTCGAGCTTGGACACCGTCGTCGAACGGGCCGTCGCACTGCAAGGACGAACGGTCCGCGGCGATCAATTTCCCGACCGCGGCTATTTCTACCGCTCGGATCAGTTTAGTTTCGCGAAGATCGGTGTTCCAGCCGTGTACCTCGACGACGGCACCGATTTCATCGGCCAACCTGAAGGCTGGGGCGTCGCGCAGATCGAGAACTGGGAGGCCGTGCGCTACCATCAACCCAGCGACGAACTGAACGACGGTTGGAACTTCGATGGGATGATCGAGGATGCCCGGCTGGCTTTCTACATCAGCCTGACCATCGCAGAAGCTGACGCCATGCCGACATGGAACGCGGGTGACGAGTTCGAAGCGGCTCGGCTGGCGGCGCTCGCCGCTCGCCGATAATCTCCCACCGTACGCGTGCTGCGGCGAACGACCGCCGGGAACGACGCGCCAAACGGGGCAGAAGCGTACAATCGGCGAAGAAGAACGAACCATCAGGGGGCACGATGAGATTCAGATTCACAACCACGACGTTGATACTCTTGGCCCTGCCGGTTCTCACCTCGGCTCACCACTCCCGTGCCGAGTTCTCGGCCGAGATTCAGGAGATCGAGGGAGAACTCGTCGCCATCGCCTGGCGTAACCCGCACCCGGTTCTGACGTTAAAGGTCGTCAACGCTGCCGGCGAGGAAGAGCTCTGGGGCATCGAATCATGGTCGTCCGCCAATTCTCTGCTGCGGAAGGGCGTGACCAGCGACGCGTTCACGGTCGGCCAGCGTATTACCGCCGCCGTCCGGGCCTCGAATCGGCGGGCGAATCTGTGGCTTGGCACGAGTATCTCGCTCGGGGACGGGACTCAGGCGGTACTGCGACCGGGATACGAACCGTACTGGCCGGACCAGGCCGTGCTCGGGAGCGAGGCGGCGACATTACCGCGCGACGATGCCGTCGCCGCCATCGCGCAGGACCAGAGACTCTTCCGTATCTGGACTTTTATCGATCGCACCGGCGTCGCGAACCTTCCGTTAACCGAAGCGGCCGTGCAGCGGCAAGCGGAATTCGACGAACTGTCGGATCACCCGATGTGGAAATGCGATCCCGTCGGGATGCCCGTCGCGATGGACACCGGACTCCCGATCGAATTCGTGGACCAGGGGGACGACATCATCCTGCGTATCGAACAGAACGACGGCGTGCGGACGATTCACCTGAATCCGGATCCCCATGCTAACGAGCAGCCCGCTACCGTCATGGGTTACTCGGTAGGTCGCTGGGACGGCGACACGCTGATCGTTACGACCAACAACAGCAGTTACTTCTATTTCGATGACGACGGCACGCCCAAGAGCGAGACGATGGAGATAACCGAGCGGTTCAGCCTGGGCGCCGATGGGCGCAGCCTGAGCTGGGAGGCGACGATGATAGACCCCGTGTTCTTTACCGAACCCGTCGTCTTGCGGGCCAACTGGGAGTGGATACCGGGCGAGACCATCGAACCGTGGAATTGCGCCGTATCCGGCTCACATCGCTGAGTCGTGCCACCGGCCACGCGAGTCCCGCAAACGGCTGCTGGCCCGCATCTCGCACCAGAAATCCGGTCAAACCGCTTGGCTCAGAGCTGGATGAGGGGAGATTTCCGCCCGATCTGGGTAGAATCTGCCGCAGGACTAGCCTGCTGAACTCAAACCGAAGGGAGAAAATAAGAATGAAGAGGGCAATTTTCTGGCGTATCTCATGGGGCATTTTGTTCGGCGCGCTCGCTGTGACCGTAAGCGCTGCACCCGTCACGTACAACGTGGATCCAGCCCACACGTATCCGGCTTTCGAGGCGGATCACCAGGGAGGCCTGTCGATCTGGCGGGGCAAGGTCAAGCGTTCTTCCGGCACGATCGTCCTCGACAAGGAAGCGGAGACCGGGACCGTAGAACTGACGATGGACATGTCATCCATCGACTTCGGCCATGACGGTATGAACGAGCACGCAATGGCGTCGGACATACTGGACGTCGAGCAGTTCCCAACCGCCACCTATGTGGGCCGGCTGGTCGACTTCGATGACGGTAGCCCGACGGCGGTCGAAGGTACCCTGACATTGCACGGCGTCACGAATCCTCTGAACCTCGTGATCAATCGCTTCCGCTGTCAGCCGCACTTCAGGAATATGCGGGAAGTGTGCGGTGCCGATGCGGCCGCGACGTTCAATCGCGACGACTTCGGCGTCGACTATGACAAGGACCATGGTTTTCTGATGGGCGTGAAGCTCCTGATCACGATCGAGGCGCATATAGCGGAGTGACACCGCAGACCGCCGGTCCAAAGCAGGCAGCGGAGGCTCCAGATCTGAACGTCTGTGACGGCGCGAACAGGCGTTCTCGAATTTGAAAGCAAGACCCGGATAGCCGGCCGCCATCGGATCGCGACATACTCCCGGCATGACTGGAACCTCGACGACCCCGTTAAGCGACGACCTGTGTTGGAACGCGGTAGTCGGCCGCGACCACGCGCTCGACGGCGACTTCGTCTATGCGGTTAGGACCACCGGCGTTTACTGCCGTCCGTCGTGCCCGTCACGTCAGTCGAGGCGGGAAAATACCGTGTTCTTCACGACGCCCGTGGAAGCGGAGCACGCAGGGTACCGCGAATGTCTGCGTTGCGGTCCGACTCGGTCGAGCGTCGAAGAGCGGCGCCTTGAGGCCGTACGCGCAGCATGTGCCGCGATCGATGAGGCCGAGCAGGCGCCAGCCTTGCGGGAGCTGGCCGCAACCGTCGGCATGAGCCCATCTCACCTGCATCGCCAGTTCAAACGACTGGTGGGCGTGACGCCGAGGGAGTACGCATCCGGCAGACGAGTCGCGCGACTGCGCGACCGCCTGCATACGGGCCGCCCGGTAGCGGATGCGATCTATGAGGCAGGCTTCGGTTCGAGCAGCCGAGTTTATGAGACCGCGAAACGCACACTGGGCATGACGCCCGGCCAGTACCGAGATGGCGGCCGGAACGTCACGATCGAATTCACCGTGGCTCGGTCGCCGCTGGGGCACTTGCTGGTTGCCACTACCGATCAGGGTATCTGCTGTATCGAGTTCGGCAGCAGCGAGACGATGCTCCAGGAGCGTCTGGCCGAGCGCTTCCCGGCCGCACGCCTGAAGGAGAACGATGACGACCTGCGCCAATCGGTAGCGGACATCACAGCCTTTATCCGGACCCCGAGACACGGGTTGAGACTCCCGTTGGACATCCAGGGGACGGCTTTCCAGCACCGGGTCTGGAAGGCGCTACAGGCCATCCCGCCGGGTCGAACAGCGAGTTACCGAGAGGTGGCGGCCGCCATCGGACAGCCGACGGCACACCGCGCGGTGGCGCGCGCCTGTAGCGCGAACAAACTGGCCTTGGCCATACCGTGCCATCGAGTCGTCCGGACGGATGGACAGCTTGGCGGCTACCGGTGGGGTTTGGAGCGGAAGCGCCGGTTACTCGAACGGGAAAAGGCCGTGAACGAGTGTGAACTAACGGACCAAAAATTATGACTGTCATGCCTGCCCGAGCAAAATACCGTTAGAATGAGTCGCCACGGACGCGCCCCAACGGCCGGGACAATCGCTATGAAGACCGTTATTCCCCTGATCCTTTTTCTGCTTCTGATCGTCCCGTTGCAGGTCGGGGCGCACCATGGCCCGCCCGACAGTGCGACTCTGTACGACGTGACCGAGATCCTGGAATACGAAGGTGAGATTACCGAAGTCCTATGGCGTAACCCTCACATCCGGTTCCGCTTGATGATTATCGACGATACCGGTGAGCACGAAATTCTGGAGATGGAGATCGGCCCGAGCCCCCGCTCTATGAGACGCGCCGGCGTGACAGAAGATATTCTGCGCGTTGGCGCGCGAGTTCGAGTGGCGGGTTATGTGTCGAAACGTAATCCCAACTCGATGGGCATCGTTCATCTGCTGCTGCCGAACGGCGAAGAAATCACCCACCGTAACCGCGAGCCGCGCTGGAGCCAGGAGTCGATGGCGCTTCGGCAGAGCGAGACGGTCGACCCGGCCAAGGTTGCAGCGGCAGAACGCGCCGCCGACGGCATATTTCGCGTCTGGAGCAGCCTCAATTACCCACGACCACCGGTGTCGAGTTACACCGGATACCTGACCGCGCGGGGCCGACAGTTGGCCGCAGCGTACGATCCCGTAACCGAGAATCCGGAACTCGACTGTAGGACCGGGATGCCGGCAACGATGTTCGACCCCGGGCAGATGTTATTCGAGCAGCACGACGACCGAATCATCGTGCGTATCTACGAATACGATATCGAGCGGACCATCCATCTGAACGGGACTTCGAACCCCGCGTCAACAGCGACTTCGAATCTCGGCTACTCGGTCGGCCACTGGGAAGGAGCCACGCTCGTCGTGACGACGACGCGTCTGGACTCGCCGTACTTGGACTCCTACGGCACCCCTCTATCGCCTCAGGTCAGCCTAACCGAACGATTCACGATGACCGCGGACGGCCGGAGGCTCAATTACTCTATGACGGCTACCGATCCGCTGATGTATACGGAACCGGTCACCCTGGAGCGCGCCTGGCGTTGGAGTCCGGAGATTGAGTTCGAGCCTTTCGATTGCGTCCTGTGGACCGAACCGGCGGGATGACGGCGCGAGTTTCGCGGTAAAGCACCGATGGACGTACTGAGCGGACTGCTACTGACCGGCGTTGTCGTATGGATTCTCTACCTGGTCATTAGAGGATTGTTCGACGATGCCATCTCGAACGCCCTGAGAAGATACTACCGCACGCCGTCGAACCCCGTTCAGGACAGTCTCGTGGGTTCTATCGGCAAAGTCGTCGGCACCTCGGACGACGATACCGATATTCTGCAAGTACGCATCGGCATCGAGTTCTGGAGTGCAAAGCTACAAGCTGCCGATCGGCGGCAGTTACCGATAGGCGCCGAAGTGAAAGTTACGGCCGTCAACGGGATGGTCTTGGATGTCGAGGAACACGCGATCGCCTGAGTCGGCGAACGACGATCACGCGGTCCGCTTCGATTGACTGATTTCGACGCCGTCGCTTTCTTCGTCCGGCTTTTCGGGCACAATGCGTCTCTTTCGAGCGAGTGGAAACCGTGACCAAGTCATCGACCATCGAGCCGAGCCGACAGCTGAAGGCGGTCCGCTACGAGATTCGTGGGAAACTCGCGCGACGCGCGCTGGAGCTGGAGCGCCAGGGCTACGAGATTCTGTCGCTGAACATAGGCAACCCGGGACTATTCGGTTTTCGTACGCCCGAGACCATGCGGCTGGCGATGATCGAGAATCTCGGTGGCAGTGAGGCCTATTGCCATCAGAAGGGGATCTTTCCAGCTCGCGAGGCCGTCGTCATGCAGCACCAGGACCGCGGCATCATGGACATGACGGTCGAACAAGTCTTCATCGGCAACGGTGTCAGCGAGCTCATCGACTTAACGCTCCGGGCATTGCTCAACCCCGGCGACGAAGTGCTGATTCCCAGCCCCGACTATCCGCTGTGGACGGCGGCCACGCTGCTGAATGGCGGGCGGGCGATCTACTACCCTTGTCCGATAGAGGCCGATTTCATGCCGGATCTGGAGGCGTTGGACGCACTGGTGACGCCCAGCACACGCGCAATCGTCGTCATCAACCCGAATAATCCCACGGGCGCCGTCTACAGTCGGGACTGCCTGACTGGACTCGCTGAGCTCGCCGATCGTCACGACCTCGTCATGCTGAGCGACGAGATCTACGACCAGATGGTCTATCCAGGCGCCGAATTCATACCCATGGCGACACTGTGTACCAGTGCTCTGTGCGCGACCTTCAGCGGACTCTCCAAGGTCTATCGTGCCTGCGGCTACCGGGTCGGTTGGGTCGCATTCAGCGGTGCTCAGGAGCGTTCCGCACGCCTCATCGACGCGATGGATTTACTCGCAGCGCTCAGGCTTTGCAGTAACGTTCCCGGGCAGTGGGCGGTACAAACGGCCCTGGGCGGCTATCAAAGCATCAAGCATCTTTGTTCGCCCGGCGGTCGCCTCTATGAATCCCGGCAGACGGTTATCGATGCGGTGGCCAAAAGTCCGTATCTGAACGTGGTCACTCCGATGGGCTCGATGTATGCCTTCATCCGCGTCAATACCGACGTGCTGCCGGACTTCGATGACGAGCGCTTCGCGTTAGAGTTGCTGGAGGAGCAACACGTGCTGGTGGCGCCGGGCTCGAGCTTTAACACGCCGTATCGGGATCATTTCAGGATCACGACGTTGCCGGATGAGGACACGCTCGCAGCCGTGTTCGAACGCATGGACCAGGTGCTAACGCACATGGCCAGCCGGCCTCCAAAGCTAGAATCTGCATAATAAAATACATATAACTATTTGATTATAAATGACGGATGATCTGCCGACCCGCCTGGCCGAGGGCGCGACCGTGGTCGTCGGCAGCGGCCTTGCAGCGCGGCAGCTCGAACCCTTCTTGACCCGGACGGCGCGCGCGGAACGACCCGACGCCTGGGTCAGCACCGCGATCCACACATTCCAGAGCTGGACCACAGCGTTGTGGTCTCGGGCCGGCGACGACTCCCGACAACTGCTGACGGCGGCACAAGCCCTGGCTCTCTGGCGTCAGGTCATCGACGACTCGGCGGTCGCCGACCGGTTGATCAACAGCCACAGCGCCAGCCGTTGGGCCGCCGGCGCCTGGCAGGTCTTATTGGACTGGCGTATCGATCCGCAGGAACTGCGGGCCGACGCCGCAGACCTGGAGTTCACGAGTTTCCTGAATTGGGCGCAACATTACCGCAGGGCACTCGACGACAACGACTGGATCGATTCGTCGCTGGCAGTCGTCGAACTGACGGACCGTGGGCGGCTCCACGGCGCGCGAAAAGGCCCGGTCATCTGGGCCGATATGCCGGAGCCGACGCCGCTGCAGCACGCGTTGTATCGGCAGCTCGACCGGGACGGCTGGACGATAACGGAATGGTCTCCACCCACTGTCCAGCAAAGCAGTTCCCGCGTGCGCTTGCCGGACAGTGCCCGCGAGCTCTGTGCTGCGGCGCAGTGGGCCGGCGAACGATTGGCGCAGGCGCCCGCTCAACGGCTGGCTCTGGTGATCCCTGAGCTCATCGGGCGGGGTGACGAGGTGCGGCGCATACTCGAAGACACGCTCGAACCCGGCGGGGTGCTGCTCGGCGCCTCTACGGGCCGTGCCTATTTCAATCCGCGTGGCGAGCCCTGGGACCTTCTGCCGCCGATCGGCGCGGCCATGACATCCCTTGAGCTGCTCTCACCCGGCGGGACATTCGCTACGCTGAGTCGCTGGCTCAGAAGCCCGTATATCGCCAGCGAGCCGGGCGAGGAATTCGCCCGCAGCGTGCTGGAAACAAGCCTTCGCGCTGACCTCAGTGCTCAGCTCAACTTCGTCGACGCGTATCGGACGGGCGGCTTGGAGCGACGCCTCCACGATGCGGTGCCAGGCCTCGCCGCAAGACTCTCCCAGGCGTTGAAGTCGGTGAACGCGGGCCCTCGCTATGCGACGCCGACGCGGTGGGCCAGAGTCTGGCAGCGGGCCTTGGCCTTGCTCGGTTGGCCCGCGGGCGTGCACGATCCGGCTACCACCATTCTCCCGCTCTGGGAAAGCGCGCTGAACGAGTTATCTCTGCTGACCCCGATCACGGGCACGCTCTCGATGACCGCGGCGCTCGCTGAGTTGGATAGGATTCTCGCTCAGCCCCGCCCGGCCGGCCCGATTCCGCTCTCAGGCGTCTCGCTCCTCGAGCGACCGGAAGACATCGGTCCGGGCTACGATGCGGTCTGGATTGCGGGCTTCACCGACGCCCACTGGCCGCGGCCCGCTCAGCCCAATCCATTGCTGCCGCTGCGCCTGCAGCTAGATCACGGCATGCCCGGGGCTTCGCCTCGCGATGCGCTGGAACGCTGTCAGCGCATCACACGGCGGCTGATCGACCGCACGCCGGAGTTGATCTTCAGCTGGCCGAGCCGGGTCCACGACTATCCGGCGGAACCGAGCCCGCTGCTCGCGAGGATCCCGGAGGTCGAGCCGGAGGCCCTGACCGCAAGATCAGCGCCCGGTCTCGCCGAGCGCATGGTCGGGACTCGAAAGCGAGAACAACGGGAGGATCCGGGCCCCGATCTCGAGGGTACGGAGATTCACGGCGGTGCCGGCACACTCTCTACCCAGGCCACGTGTCCACTACGAGCTTTCATCGAGAGCCGGCTGGGCGCAAGGCCGCTGGAACCACTGAGCCTGGGGCTGAGTGCGCGCCAGCGCGGCATCATTACCCACCGGGCCCTAGAACTGTTTCTGCGCCGCTTACCCGAGCGGGCCGAGCTCGCGGAGTGGGAGCCCGCCGCACGAGATCAATGGGCAGCGAGCTGTGTCGATCAGGCGTTGGACGAAACCTTCGGCCCGGCTCGATCCTCGTTGCCGATCCTTTACGAGCTGGAGCGTGACCGGCTCCTGATCATCGTCGCCTCGTTAGCGGCGAACGATCTCGAGCGACCGGACTTTCGGGTTAACGCCGTCGAGGCCCGGCAGTTCGTCGAGCTCAAGGACTTTCGCCTGACCTGTCGGCTCGATCGAATCGATACGCTGGCCGCCGGCGGAGTCGCGATTATCGATTACAAGACGGGGCGGGACGCGCGCCCGACGGATTGGTTCCGGGAACGCCTGCGCGAGACGCAATTGCCGCTTTACGCACAGAGCCTCGGCGGACAGGTCACGGCGACCGTTATCGGCGCCGCGGGCACAGATGGCATCAAGTTCAAGGGCGTGTGGGCGGATAAAAAAGAGTTCCCGGGGCGAGCGACGAAACTGCCGGACGAGCACACCTGGTCCAGACAGTTAGAGGTCTGGCGAGAACAATTGGAGATGCTGGTCGCGGAGTATGCGGCGGGCGATACACGAATACTGCTGGCCGACCTGGATGAGGCGACAGGATCGTACGCGCCGTTGACGCGGGTCTATGAGCAACTCGCGCTGTCTCGCGGCTGGATCGACGCCTGGGCTGCGCCATGAGCGACCAGGACGCGCGCCAAGCGGCACTGGACACGAGCCGTTCATTTATCGTCCAGGCGCCGGCGGGCTCGGGGAAGACCGAGCTGCTGATCCAGCGTTATCTGGCGCTGCTCGCGAACGTCGAGCTACCGGAACAGATCATAGCGATTACTTTTACCCGCAAAGCCGCCGCGGAGATGCGGGGTCGAGTGCTGCAGGCCCTCCGTGCCGCCGCACAGGATGAGCCTCCGACCGAACCACATCGGCTGAGGACGCATGAGTTCGCGACGGCCGTCCTGGCGCGGGCTCGGGAATTAGAGTGGGACCTGACCACACACACTCAGCGACTCAGAATCGATACGCTGGACGCGCTGAATGCCTGGTTGGCGCAACGACTGCCGGTGCTGTCCGGGGGTGTCGCCGGCGCGACGATCGTGGAGAATGCGCGTGAGTTCTACGTCCAGGCGACTCGGCGAGTCCTGAGACAACTCGCCAACCCCGGCGAGCCGGGAGACTCTCTGCGACCGTTGTTACGGCGCCTGGACAACCGTTACCAGCGTCTGGAGACGCTGCTGGCGGAACTGCTTCCGAGCAGGGATCAGTGGCTGCACTACCTGGCCCGCGGCAGCGATACGGATCTGCGCCGTACGCTCGAAGAGTCGTTGGAAAATCTCGTCGAGGAACAACTGACCCGCCTTGCCGACGCCCTTCCGGAAGACGCCATCACGGAACTCGTCTCGCTGCTGCGTCACGGCGCGCAGTCGGCTGAGTCCCCGGCCAACGCGACGCTGTTTGCCCCCTGGCTCGAACTCGATGGCCTGCCGGCGCCGGCCGCTGAGTCGGCAGCGGCGTACAAGGCAATGCCGGAACTGTTGCTCGTCAAAGCGGGCTCCTGGCGCAAGCAGCTGCGTGCGGACATCGGTTTCGGTGCGGAGCACGACGCGGAGAGGAATCGTCTGCGCTCCTTGATCGCGACACTGCAGGAGCAGCCGGAGTTGCAGGAGATGCTGATCGCGTGCAGAAAGCTTCCGTCACCTCGTTATGACGAGAGCCAGTGGCAAACGCTCGCTGCGCTGAGGGTCGTACTACGCTACCTGACGGCGGAGCTGCGCCTCGTCTTCGCCGACCGAAATTCTGTCGATTTCGTCGAGCTGGCTCTGGCCGCTCAGAGCGCTCTCGGCGAGTCCGACGCGCCATCCGATTTGCTGCTGGCACTCGATCGTCGCGTACAACACATACTCGTCGATGAGTTCCAAGACACGTCACACTCGCAACTACGCTTGCTGGAATTGCTCACGGCGGGCTGGCAACGAGGAGACGGCAGAACGCTGTTTCTGGTCGGCGACCCGATGCAGTCGATCTACCGCTTCCGTAATGCCGACATGTCGTTATTTCTGAAAATCAAGACGCATGGCCTCGGCGAAGTACGCTGCGAGCCGTTGGTCCTGGAGCGGAATTTTCGCAGCGGGCCCGCCGTCATCGACTGGATCAACAGCCACTTTCCGAGCATCTTCCCGAGCGACGATGAGCTGGGTTCGGGTGCCGCCCGCTTCTATCCTTGTGTGGCGGTTCGCCGCGACTCGGCCCACGCGACGGTCGAGCTACACGCGCTGCGCGGCACCGACCCGCAAACCGAGGTCGATCGAGTGATCGAAATTCTGAGCGACGAGCGCGACCGCTACCCGGACGATTCCGTGGCGATCCTCGTCCAGAGCCGCAGCCATCTCGAGGGACTCCATCAGCAGCTCCGTGCCCGGCAGCTAACGGTTCACGCCGTAGAACTGGAAGCGCCCAATCAACGCCAGGTGGTGCAGGACCTCCTCGGCCTGACTCGGTCCCTGACTCACCTCGCAGACCGGATCGCGTGGCTGGGCGTGCTCAGGGCGCCCTGGTGCGGACTGACCTGGCAGGATCTCCATCGCCTGGTCTCGGACGACCGGAACCGGCCGGTCTGGGCGCTGATCAATGACCCCCAGCGTGCCGAGCGCCTCTCCGAGGACGGCCGCCTCCGGCTCGCACATTGCCGCGAAATCCTGCAACGCGCGTTCGACTGCCGGGCACGCCAACCCCTGGCACGCTGGATCGAGCGGACCTGGGTGACGCTAGGCGGACCGGCGTGCCTGGATCGCCCGGCGGAGCTTGAACAGGCGGACCGGTTCTTCTTGTCGCTTGCCGAACTCGAGCGTCGTGGCGACCTGGATGATCCGCCGTCGCTGGAGTCCTATTTCTCGGACCCGCGAGGCCACGGCGAGCCCCCCCGGGAAACCGGCGTCGAGATCATGACCATCCACCGCGCCAAAGGGTTGGAGTTCGACACGGTCTTGCTGCTCGGACTCGGCCGGTCGCCGCCGCCCGACAGGGGCAGGGGCCTGTACTGGTTGGAGAGAGTTGCCGCTAACGGCCGCGACGATCTGTTGCTCGCACCGCTGACGGCCACCGCAGATGAACCGGACGAGCTGGGCGATTTTCTGAAGCGAGCTGACCGGGAAAGAGACCGGGCGGAACGAGCGAGGCTGCTCTACGTCGCGACGACGCGAGCGCGAGACCGTCTGCACCTGATCGGACAAGTGACACCGACGGCGACGGACCCGCCAAGCCGAAGTCTGCTCACGTACTTGTGGCCACTTGTCCAGGACCGCTTCGTCGACGTCGAGCCCGAGGCGGCTGAGCCGATGACGGCCGCCGACAGCATCCAGCCTGTGTTGCGCCGACTCACGGACGGCTTCGATCTGCCGCTGACGCCGGCGGTCACTGAGGTCGTCCCGTCGCCGGTGGTCGGACGCTCGCGTCCGGAGTTCGAGTGGGCCGGCCAGGCCGCACTGCAGATCGGGACCGTCGTGCACCATGCGTTGCAGACAATGGCCGACACCGCAGTCGAGAACTGGAACGCCGACAGGGTACGCGACCGGCTCGGCCGCTTCCGTGGAGAACTGCGTCTACTCGGCGTCGAAGAGCGTGAGTTGGAATCCTCGAGTCAACGCGTGATCGACGCGCTCTGCCGTGTGTTGGAAGACGCGACCGGCCGCTGGCTGCTGCAAGATCATTCGGAGGCCGCATCGGAACTCCTACTGACGATTCATTCCGCGGCCGGCCTGGAACATGTGCGCCTGGATAGAACGTTCGTCGCTGAAGATGGCACCCGTTGGATCGTCGATTTCAAGACCAGCACCCACGAAGGTGGCGCCAGGGCCGCATTCCTGGAGTCAGAGGTGGAGCGATACCGCCCGCAACTGGAACGATACGCCGAAGCGATGGCCGCGATCGACGACCGGCCGATTCGGGTCGGCCTCTATTTCCCGCTGTTGCAAGCGTTTCGGGATTGGGTGCCTGGAGAGTCTTAACGCCTATTGAACGCGCGCGACGGTGGGTTGTCGAAGCGCGTCGGACAGCGGAGTGATCACCAGATGTTCGATGAGGTCATAGAGCTGACGAAGATGCGGGCGGCGTTCCTCGCTGGGGAAACTGGAGGATGTCGTCACGACAATCACGTCGAGCTCCGGTACTAAGATGATGAACTGACCGCCATAGCCCCAGGCGAAAGGCGTCCAGTAACCTGCCATCTCGCGAACCCACCAACCGTAGCCGTAGTAGCGGCCGATTTCGCGCGTTGACACGGCGCGCGGACGTAGCGACGCGCGGGCCCACTCCGCCGGGATGATCTGCGAACCATTGGCGCGACCATCGTCTAGGTAGAGTCGTCCAAACGCCATCATCTGCCTCGGCGTGAACTCCATGTCATTACCGCCGAAATAAATTCCCTGCGGGTCTTGCGGCCAGTTCGCCAGGCGGAAACCGAGCGGCCGACCCAGCGTCTCGCGGGCGAAGGCCAGCGTACTCTTGCCGGTCGCGATCGTTAGAATTGCGGAGAGCAGGTGGGTGTTCCCGGTGCTGTACTCCATCAGTATGCCCGGCGAATGCTCCAACGGCTGCGCGAGCGCGAACCCGACCCAGTCGGAGCTCTGTACCCATGCGCCGTAGTTACGATTGCTGGTCGTCTCCAGGCCGGACTGCATTGTCAACAGATCGCCAATCGTGATTCGACGTTTACCGGCGTCCGTTTCACTGGCGAGCACGTCGCCGAAAAAATCGCTGATGGGCTGATCCACGCTCTCGATGTGCGCTTCTTTGATCGCAATGCCGACCAGCGCCGAGATCACGCTCTTCGAAACGGATTTCACATTGGCGATGCTCGAAGGGCCACGACCGTTGAAATATTCCTCCAGAATCAGGTCATCATGCCAACTGACGAGCAGACTGTGCAGACGGGGCAGCGAGTTCGCCATCTCGACCGCGGCGTCAAGGCGAACGGCCAAATCGGGACGCGGGTGGGCTGCCTCTTGCGCGACGACGGTCGGCTGAGTGGACAGGATCACGACGAACGACGTAAAGATCGCAGCCGCGAACTTTTTTCTGACGATTTGACGGGCGGGTTTTGATGGCATAGTTGATTTAGAGACAGCTAGCGCTTATTCGGCCGGCGCAAGTCTACACTATCGCGGCGATGGACAAGCTGCGCCGATCCGCCGCCGGTCGACCCGACTGGCCGCGCCGCGTGACGCTTTCGATCGGCAGCCTGCTAGTCGTCGAGGACGGCGACACGTAACGGCGACCAAGCCATCCCATCCGGTCGGTCATGCCCGTCCGTCAGAATCGTGGGCGGCGCGGTGGGATCAGCCAGGTCGTAGACGAGAATTCGGCCGCCCGTCCGGTTGCTGACGAAGCCGCGTTGATCCTGCAGCAGGAACCCATAACCGTCGTCGCCAGGCAGCAACGCGGAGATAGAGATGTCATGAAGGAGGGCGTGCGTATCGTCAGCGTAGATGCGAAGTGACGCACCGCCCTCGTTACCGTTCACGATCACGATCCGCCCGCCCGGTAGAGCCGCGATGCGACGGGGCTGGTCTGCAGACGGAAAGTTTGCCGTCACCCGGAGCGTCTGCGCATCGATGACCGAGATGCTGTCTTCCTCCTGATTGAGAACCCAGATTGCTCGGCCGTCAGCCGTAACCGCCAGTCCTTCGGCTCCGAGACCCGTCGGAATAACCGTTGGCGCACGCTCTTCGCGCAGATAGATCACCGATACGGTTCCCTTACCCTGCCGACCGGCGACGTAGGCCCGTGTCGCGTCCGGACTGAGGTGCACCATGTGGCCTTCTCGTGCACCAGATCCGATAGGGTAGGTACGGAGTACTTCGAGGGCCACGACATCGATCAGCGCGAGTTGATCCGTCGCTTCCATCGTCACCAGTGCGCGGCGGCTGTCGGGAAGAAAGACCGAGTCGTGTGGTCGTGAATTGGGCCCGAGGTCGATGTAGCCGGCGATGCGCGCATTCGCGACGTCGATGACGACGACTCGACGACCGACGGGAGCGGCATTCGGACCGTACTCGCCCGTCACGGCCCACCGGCCGTCCGGAGAGACCGCCACTTCGTGCGGAGTCCTGACACCGATCGGCACGCGCGCGACCTCGACTTCGGTCGCAAGATCGAAGAACGAGATGCTCCCAGCCTGGTGATCGCCATTGACCACGAGCAACGTGCCGTCTTGCGCCGCGACGGAGGCCGACAGCAGCACCAGCCACACGACGGCAGTCACTCGACAGTAGCGCCCGGTAGCTGTCGACGATCCCTGCGCGTGTCGTCTTCCGTTAAGTTTCATCGCATCCCCTGGTGACATCACATTAGACTCGTCGGCGATCGGACTCAGTCCGATTCGCCCGTCACGGCCACTTCCATTCGGCCGATTCCTTCGATTTCGCAGTCCATTACGTCGCCCGGCTGTACCGGTCCGACACCGGCGGGCGTCCCAGTGTAAAGCACATCACCGGGATACAACGTATAGAACTCAGAACATCTGGAGATCAGCGTCTTGACGTCGTAGATAAGCTCGTCGGTTCTCGCGTCCTGACGCACCTCACCGTTGACGCGCAGGGTTAGGCGCAGATTGCCAGGATCCGCGATCTCGTCTTTTGTCACCAGCCATGGCCCCAGCACCGAGTAGCTGTCAATCGACTTGCGGAGACTCCTTTCCTCTTTGCCGCGCACGGTCATGTCCAGGCCGATGGCGTAACCGGCCACGCACTCCAGCGCTCGCGAGGTTTCGATCTGCTTGGTTTCCTGACCGATGATCACGGCAAGCTCTATCTCGTGGTCCGTACGCCGGTCCGGGAAGCGACGTACCACACCCTCGCCAGGGCCCACGAGCGAAGAGACGGCCTTCAAGAAACACAGCGACTCTGAGATCGGTTTTATCTTGGGCTGGTCGAACGTAATGCCCTTATCGGCAACCGCCTCTGCGATATGGAGCCGGTAGTTGACCGGCGCGGCGATCAGCTTGGACGGGTTCGCCACCGGACTGAGTATCGTCACGTCTGCCGGTTCGTAGCGTTGCGCTTGCTCGACGTGATCCGCTATCCGTGAGCGGACGGCATCCAGATGCCGAATCAGCAGATCGCCCCGAGACGGCAGGGGCCACTTGACCTCTGGCAACACCTCCAACGCGGCCGTCACGTCGAGAATCACCTCGTCCACGACGACGCCCAGTCTATTCGCATTGAATCGGCAGAGTCTCATACAGTGATGATTAGGATTGTCGGGTTAGAGGCTGCCGCTCAGCGTGAATGCTCGAAAGCCCGGCGCAGCGGGCGAGGCCGGTAAGAACTCGAGCTGCTGGCTGAGTTCCACCGGCGCGTCCGGACGCGCCCGCGTCACCCCCTCGATAACGAAGGCTCGATCCGGGCTCAGCCGAACCGAACCCGACACTTGCAGCGGACCGCCCTGGTCTTCAAAGGAGCCGACCAGCGTTCCGTTCGGCGAGTTGACGAACTGGATGCGGTAATTGCCCAGGGCGATTGTCGGGGCATTCGCAGGCCCGAACATCTGCGGCACGGCCAACTCTCCGAGACGAATCTCTCCCGCTGCCCCCACGGGCCACTCACCCTGAATCCGAATCTCCGCGAATTCTGCGCTGACGAAACCCTCGATCCCCCCGAGCGGTAGAATTTCCTGCAAGTCGCCAAGGCTGGTACTCGCCCGCAGATTTCGTAATGTCGTCTGCGTGAACGTAGCCTCGATTTCAGTATTCAGGAAGCCATTCGCGAAGCGTGTTTGCAATTGGCCACCGACCCGCGCGAACAACATGGACCATGGTCGTAAACGCCACTGGATTTCATGCAGCCCCAACTTGCCTACCGAGCCCAGTGCTGCCCGACCGGACCACAGCGTCCCCTCGATTCCTGAAAGCCTCAACGTATCAGGAGCAAACCATCGATAGGCCACGCTGGCCGGAAATAGCGTCAAGACGAAAGCCAGGTAAGCTCCCGCGCCCAGCGCTATCCAGGAGAACTTGCTCGGCATATCAACGGCCTGCTAGGAGCGGCGCAGGACTAAAGTAGCGCCGACGAGCCCCGCTTCGCGTGTCCCATCAAAATTTGCCGACTCGACCGCGACACCGTAACTACGCTGCAATGCCACCAACCAACTCACGAGTGAGTCGAAGGAGGCGGCTTGGAAGGTCACGCGAATCCCATCTGTGCCGTCCGGTTGGTTGCGTGACAGCGTGCCCGTCAGGCCATGCGCCCGGTGCGTCTGATCCACGAGGAGAACCAGCGATTGCGTGGCAGCGGCGGCAACTCCGGACGGTGCCGGACCGCCCAATGCCCGCGCGCGTTGCAGACTCGCGAGCATCTCGTGCTTCTCCGCTACGCTGTCATCGAGTTCGGCAGCACCGCTGCGCAACGGTGTCCAGATAAACGCCCAAACGACGATCAAGCCAACCAACGCCGCGCCCGCCGAAAGAACGATTCTCTCTCGCTGCTCCAAGCTGTCAAACCATGCTCTCATTGATCGGCCTCCAACACCTGAAGGCGACCTTCCACGCCGTCAGTGCCTTGGTTCGCCGATTGAATGTTGACTTGAAACCGGCCGCTACGGGCCATCTCACGCGCGAAGCCGTCCAGCGTCGGTACATCCGCCACGAGGACCCGCAGATTCGTCACGCCGGCCCGGAAACTCAACGCTTCGATTCGGCTCGCGGGGTCGCGAGCCTCGGCAACGGCTACCAGCGTCGCGAGGAAGACGGAGCCGGTTGCCGTAGCGGACGAGTCGCCGGCCGCGGCTAAACGCCGCCGGAGTTCGGCACGGCAGGTCGCAATTCGCGGCGACTGAAAGAGTTCTTGGCACCCGGCCTCCAACTGTGATGTCAGCACCTGATCCTGCTGGCTGAGCGCCAGGTAGCGAGCTCCCTCCGCCAGCGTGGCAAGGACGCCTAAACTCAGTAACAGTGCTGCGGCCATGCGCCACGGACGCAGCAAAGCACGCCGGTTCGATACGGACGCATAGGCTCCCTGCAGCAGATTGCTCCCCGGCTGATTGATCAGCGTCGCACCGAATCTAGCCAGTGGGCCTTCGGGTAACACCTGCAGATCGACACTCGCGAATCGTTCACGCAGCGCGTCCAGCTCGGTCTCGCAGCGTGCGAAGCCGGCTTCATCCGCATAGATCACGATGTGGCGGCTACCCGCATCGTCCTCGTCGTGTGACGATAGGATCTCCAGCACCTCGGTCAGACTGAACCCATCGAGAACAAACGGCGGCCGATCCGGCATTCTTGCATACACCCGGCTCCCTTCCGCAACGAACGTCAGGTTCCCCGGCGTATCCGGCACACCTTCCGTATCGGCGTAGATCAAATCCGCGCTGAAGCCGGCCTGCTTACACTGGGCGAGCCATCGCTCCAGTCGATCCCGTGTCACGATCGCAACTGATACGGTACCGGAGCTGTCGCGGGCGCCTGGGAAAAACAATAACCCGTCGATATCCTCGGCGACGATTTCCTCGAGGGAGTAGGGCAGCATCTTCAGCAGCCGTGCCTGGCCCTTGACCGGCACGTTCGCTTTCGTCGTCATCACGCTCAAGCCGTCGACCAACAAGATGACGCGACGACCCTCCATCGCGGGAACCGCTGCTTCGAGTGGTCCGGACTCCGCTGGAGCTAGCCGGTGACCGTCGCCGTCCAGAGCGATCCACGTTGCCGTGGAAGTCTCTTCCTCCAAACGTACGACGAGGTATTCAGACACGCCTATAGAACTCCGAGGCTCCTGAAGAACGCGCGGACAATCCCACTATTGTCGCGTTGCAGCACAGAGTACATCGTGAACTGGTTAGTGCCAATAGAGACCGTGGCGGTCAGCAGGAAGTACTGGCTTACGCCATCGATTCTGCGCAGCACATCGGGCTCCACGTCGCCTTCGAAACTGGCGCTGATGTCGGGAAAATCGGCGCCGCCGCGTTCTTCAATCAGAGCCGCGCTTCTGGCCATGTCGATATCGTCGGATAACGATGCAAGCAACACGTCCGTCGCGGTGTTGACGTTCAGAGTCGTGCCGGAGGGGAGGGCGGTGACATAGGGCAGTATCTTCCGGTAAGACTCGACGTCGAATCCGGACATGGCGAGCAGTTCACTCGGGCTCGTAATGACGAAGTTCGGTGTCCGGTAGGGCGGATCGAAACCGGCGTACGTCGCATCTTCGGCGCCGAAAGGAAATCCGGTGTCGCCATCGGAATCGAGCCAGTCCACAGCGACGCCGGCAAGAGCGGGATCGAGTTCCAGAGATACGAGCAGGCGCTCGAATTGGCGCCGGGCGATCTCATCTTCCTGTCCTTGCGGGGTGACCAGATTATTCAAATTGAAGCGGCCCTGAAGATCCTCCAGCCGTCCGGCGATCGCTCCACCGTCTACCGGCATGGGCGGCAGTTCGATCGCCCACGACTCGCCGAGGTGATCGCTCTCGATCGAATCGACCTGGTCCTGGCGCAGGATATCGCCGGCCCAGGCCTCCGCCCCCTGCAGGTACATCCAGCCCTGATCGGCAGCCAGGGCCGATGTCGTTCGCCGCAGGTCCAGGCTGGCGCTCCACATCAGATTGACCGCGATCATGGTCCCAAGCGCGACGACCAGCATGGCGGTCAGGATCGCAACGCCTCGCTGCCGTGCCGCGACTGCGATCATCCGCCCGTCTCCACGGCGCGCCAGATGCGACCGAAGTCCTCCAGAAGAACGCCGAACTCGACGACCCTCGGCCGGGCGACCCATCGCTCGGGGATGTTCATCGCCTCCGGCGGCCAGTCCTGGAGCCAGTTGCCGCCGGCGTCCTGCAAGCGGATCTCGATCGCCTCGACACCGGTCAACAACTCCGTGCGTATCGGCGGCGTCGCCGACGTCCGATCCATCACGCTCCAGTGGAAACGAACCAGGATGTCGTCCTCCCAATCGTACGCGACCCTCAGCACGGAGCCGCGCGGCGAGGCGACCGAATTCGCCCAGCCGCCGCGGCTCATCTCGAACGCGAACTGTGCGCTCGGGTTGACGAGCACACTCGGCTGCCAGCTCTCGCCGAATTCCTCCCGCGTGGGGCGCGGGTGTATCTGCGCCAGGTCCTGGGAGATGATGCGCATGGCGAACTGAATCTCGCGCCAGCGCTCGGCGCGTTCCTGCGCGATCGTCTGCTGCCGTATCACCTCCGATAAGCCACCCAAGGCCAAGACGCCGATGACCGCGACGACGCCCATCGCGACGAGTAGCTCGATCAGAGTAAAGCCTTTCGCGAGCGTCATCCGCCGTCGCCCATACCACCGACGCCCATACCGCCGACGCCCATTCCGCGGACGCTCATCCCGCCGATGCCCATACCGGCGGAGAGCCAGTTCAACGACACGAATCCCTGCGGGGGCGGCGGCTCCAGAAAAGCCGACATCGTGTGAATCTGGGCCTCTGGGTCGTCGTCAAGAAATATCGCGACGTCGACGCGACGCAAGTTATCGATGGGCGTCGCCGAGACTTCCGCACGCCAGATCCACTGCCGCTGCGCGAACTCCACGTCGCCTTCGGTCTCGCCGATCGGGGGCCACTGCGCCCTGACGCTGAACTCCGTCAGAATGTTCGATGCGATCCAACTCGCCAGCGTTTTTTGCTCGATGTACGCGGTGCTCAATACATAGCGATTGAGCTGGGTGTTCACCGCCATCATGCCCAACGCGACGATCGCCAGGGCTATCATCGCTTCCAGCAGCGTAAAGCCCGCGAGCTTGGTGCCAGCCTGCCTATCGCCCCGGGCGATCGCCGCCATGGGCAGGCTAGGGCGCATCGAACCCCACCTCCGAAACTTCCAGGCTGCCGTCGAGTTCGGATTTCAGCAGAATCTGGCCACCATTCAACTCGCGATAGAACGCAATCTCGAACGGTGTCATTTCGCCGCTGGCTAACAGCACGACCTGGGGCTGCGGCACTTCCAGAGTATCTGGTTCGAATTCGATATCCAACGTGATGTCGCGATCCTCGAGCCTGAGTCCGAGAGTCAAGGGTTCTTGCAACTGACGCGCGCTCAGGAACCGGTCGTCGAGCGGCTCAAACCACAGCAAGCGCTGTTGATCAAAAATATAGAACCGGTAGCCTGTTTCGCTGAACAGCACGCCGTAGTCGCGATTCAGCATGACTGCCTCCTCTCGGAGTAGCTCAAGCAGCGTGCGCAACCGGAAGACCTCCCTCTCGATCACACGATCGTTACCGACGACGCCCAGAGACAAGACGGCAGCACCCGCCAACACCGTGATGATCACGGCGACCACAAGAAGCTCGATGAGAGAGAACCCGCCGCCGCCGCGACGGCACGGGGAGCGTCTAGTCCAGATTCCAGTTACCGATATCGGCATTGAGATCTTCGCCGCCTGCCTGCCCGTCAGCACCGTAGGAGAAGATATCGAACTCACGCTGCTCACCGGGGTAGCGATATAGATACGTGTGACTCCAGGGATCCGAAGGCAGGCTGTTCAGGTAGGGCTTCCAGTTCCGCGCCGCTGCTTCGCCGGGGTTGTTGACGAGGGCTTCCAAGCCTTCCTCGGTAGTCGGATAGCGGAAGTTATCGAGCCGAAACAGGTTCAGTGCCGTCTCGATGCTGCGTATATCTCCCTTAGCGCGGGTGACCGCGGCCCGGTCGATGTTTCCGATCAGGTTGGGCACGACGATGGCCGCCAGGAGGCCGATGATCACGACCACGACCATCACCTCGATCAGCGTAAATCCTCGCCGGGGGAGTCCCACCGTTGATCTAGCTAGTGACATCTGTCTACCATCGCCTGAGCCATCGGGGAGAAGGCTCGAAGATAGCACAAACCCGTTCACGTAGCGCTCGACCGATAACCCCTTCGGCCATCGAATCTCTTGCCCCGCGCGGGACCCAGCCGGTGGGTCCCGGTACTCGACATCGTCCTCGCGAGCCTGGCATCAGGGCCCGGCGACGATGATCCGGGGCGTCGCAGGGCAGCGTAGGTCCGCTATACTCTCGCGCGTCGCAGACGTCCGGAGCGCCTTGATGGATCTAGCACAGCTCAAACCCTGGCCGGGTATCGACGGGCAAGTCGCGCTCGTGAGCGGCGCGTCCAGGGGCATCGGGCGAGCTATCGCCGAAGCCCTGAGTCTCCAGGGAGCCATCGTGATCGGCACGGCGACCACTCAGCGCGGAGCCGATGCGATCTCCGCGTCGCTCCGGGAGCGCGACGCGAGAGGTCGCGGGATGGTCCTGGACATCAGCGACCCGGCTTCCGTCGACTCGCTGTTCGCCGACTTGGGAGGAGCCGAAGGTTCGCCGAACATCCTCGTGAACAACGCCGGTATCACCCGTGACAATTTGCTGCTGCGTATGAAGCCCGAGGAGTGGGACCAGGTCCTGTCCACGAATCTGTCGTCGCTCTATCGCCTCTGTAAGGCGTCGCTCCGCAGCATGCTGAAGGCTCGAAGCGGAAGAATCATCAATGTCACATCGGTGGTCGGCCACACGGGGAACCCCGGACAGACGAACTATGCCGCCGCGAAGGCGGGGATGATCGGCTTTACCAAGTCTCTTGCGCAGGAGGTCGGATCGAGAAATATCACCGTCAATGCGATCGCGCCGGGTTTTATCGACACCGACATGACCCGAAATCTGGATACGTCACAGACTGATGCGCTTTGCCAACAGATTCCAGCTGGCCGGCTCGGCACACCTGAAGATATCGCCGCGGCCGTTGTCTATTTAGCGTCTGATGCCGCCGCCTATATCACCGGAGAGACCTTGAACATCAACGGCGGCCTGGCGATGATTTAGAGCGGCAGAAGCGTGCAACTCGTTGTTTTCTTACCTGTTAGTAGGCGATTCGCCGGCGTTGTAGATTGCCCCAGTTGATTCCCATACAATACGCGCCTCATCGGGCCGGCTCGAGGCGCAGCCTGTAGTTTGACGAAGAGGTACCACACGCATGAGTAGTGTTGAAGACCAAGTCAGAGCGATCATCGCAGAGCAGCTCGGCATCAAGACAGATGAAATCAAGAACGACGCTTCGTTCGTGGATGATCTAGGAGCTGACTCTCTGGATACCGTAGAACTTGTGATGGCTCTCGAAGAAGAGTTCGAAACTGAGATCCCCGATGAAGAGGCCGAGAAAATCACAACGGTCCAAAACGCCATTGATTTCGTTACCGCCAGCAAGAAAGAATCCTAGCGGGCGATCACCCCTCTTTCATTCTAATCACCTCAGGGAACACCTGTGTCTAGGCGACGTATCGTCGTAACGGGCTTGGGACTCATCTCGCCCGTCGGCAAGAACGCTATCGAGAGCTGGTGCGGCGTGCGCGACGGCGTCAGTGGCATCGGCATGATCGACACGTTCGATACCGAAGGTTTCGCCACGCGGATCGGGGGCCAGATCAGGGACTTCGACGTCAGCCCCTACTTCGGGGCGAAGCACGCTCGCAATTCCGACCTGTTCATCCACTACGGGGTTGCGAGCTGCAAACAAGCGATAGACGACGCTGGCCTGGAGATTCCCGAGGGCGAGGCAGATCGCTTCGGTATCTTCATGGGCTCGGGTATCGGCGGGCTGGGCACGATAGAGCAGAATTATGAACGCTACATGAAGGGCGGGCCGCGGCGCATCTCTCCGTTCTTCGTTCCCGGCAGCATCGTCAACATGGTCTCCGGTCATGTCTCCATCGATTTCGGCATGACGGGACCCAACCTGGCTCTGGTGACCGCCTGTGCGACATCGACGCACTGCATCGGCCTCGCGGCCAGGCTGATCACCTGCGGCGACGCCGATGTCATGCTCGCCGGTGGCTCCGAATATGCGACAACCCCGCTGGGGCTGGGCGGTTTCTCATCTGCGCGGGCGCTGTCCAGGCGCAATGACGAACCGAAACGCGCGAGCCGTCCGTGGGATCTGGAGCGAGACGGATTCGTGCTGAGTGACGGCGCCGCCTGCCTCGTGCTGGAGGAGTATGAGCGAGCGAAGAAACGCGGCGCGCCCATCTATGCCGAGGTGTTGGGCTTCGGGATGAGCGGCGACGCGAACCACATTACCGCACCCGCGACGGACGGCGCCGGAGCCAGTCAATGTATGCGCAGTGCGATCAAGGACGCTAAGCTCAACCCGGAGCAAATTGGCTACGTCAATGCGCACGGCACCTCGACGCCTCTCGGCGACCTCGCCGAGACCATCGCGATAAAACGAACATTCGGTGACCATGCGAAGCGACTCGTCATCAGCTCTACCAAGTCGACGACCGGTCACATGATTGGGGCGGCGGGAGCCGCGGAAGCAATTTTTACGCTGCTGGCTTTGAAGCACCAGGTTGTGCCGCCGACCATCAATCTCGATAACCAAGACCCGGAATGTGACCTGGATTTCACGCCGAATACCGCCAGAGACGTCAAATTCGAGTACGCGCTGTCCAACTCCTTCGGCTTCGGTGGCACCAACGGCACCGTGGTATTCAAGCGTCTGAATTAAACACCCGGCCCCGACACGATCTCAGGACTGGACGCCGCCGTCGCGCGGCTGCCGTCTCTGGTACCGCGGCCGATACTTGCTATTCTGTGGCGAGTTCCGGACGGACGGCGTACGAGTGATGACGACGAGTTGGCTCGTGAATGGCACAGATGGAGCGGTCGATCCAGGGGATCGCGGCCTGGCCTACGGGGACGGCCTCTTCGAGACGATGGCAGTCCTGGATGGGAAGATACGGCGGCTCGACCTGCATCTGGACCGGCTGATGGAGGGTTGTCGTCGACTGAAGATTACACCACCCGATCCCGACGCCATCCGTAACGATCTTGAAGCGCTACGGCCCGATGCAGATCGCGCGGTCGCAAAACTCATCGTCACTCGCGGCCCGGGAGCGAGGGGCTATCTTCCGACCGGCAACTCAGAATCCACCCGTATCGTAGGCATAGGCCCCTGGCCGGACTATCCTGCTGCAAACCATACTGAAGGCGTGGCCGTGCGCAGCTGCCAGTTACGTCTCGGCGAGAACCCGCTGCTCGCGGGACTGAAACATCTGAACCGGCTGGAGCACGTACTGGCGCGCATGGAATGGGAAGCGGGGCCGTGGGATGAGGGGCTGTTGACCGATACGAGCGGCTCTGTTGTGGGCGGCACAATGAGTAATGTGTTTTGCGTGCGAGGCGATACACTACTGACTCCGGCTCTCAGGCGCTGCGGAGTCAAGGGTGTCATGCGTCGGACTGTGATGGAGTTGGCGCCCGGACAAGGCCTCGAGGTAGAGGAGAGCGATTTCGCCCCCGGCCTGCTGAACGAGAGTGACGAGATTTTCCTAACCAATGCCGTATTTGGAATCTGGCCTGTGCGCCAACTGGATCAACGGCGGTTCGAACCCGGCGCGGTCACGAAGAAGCTGATGCGCGCTCTGGAAACGCCCGCCAGTGCCTAGCCGGATCCTCGTCGCCATTCTCATCGTTGCCGTCGGCGGCCTCGGCGCGGGCACGCTGAGTTGGCGCGTCTTGAATTCACCGATGGAGATCCCCTCGGCCGGCGCTCAACTCGAGATACCGGTGGGGACGCCACTGGCCCGAGTGACCGGCGACCTCGCCCGAAGAGCGCTGTTGGACACGCCGTGGCTCCTGACGCTCTACGCGCGCCTACTCGGCGATGCGAAACGAATACATGCAGGCGAATATGTCATCGCACCCGGGACCAGCCCCCGGCAATTGCTGCGCCAGCTAGTCGACGGCGAGGTGATTCTCCACAAGTTGACCGTCGTGGAGGGCCGGCGCTTCGAAGACTTCTTAACCGCACTGCGCGAACACCCCGCTATTGTCGCGAGCGATGACGCGGCGGACGTCATCATGCGAAAACTCGGGTTGGAGGGTGTCCACCCCGAAGGACAGTTCTATCCCGACACCTACAGTTTCCCACGCGGCACAACCGAGCTGGAGGTACTGCGGCAGGCACATCAGGCGTTAGACGACGTCCTCACGACAGTCTGGGAGCAGCGACAGACTCTCGCGCTGAGGAACTCCTATGAAGCGCTCGTACTCGCTTCCATTATCGAAAAAGAAACGGCGTTGGACAGCGAACGAGAACGCATAGCGGGCGTATTCAGTCGTCGCCTGCAGCGCGGCATGCGCTTACAGACGGATCCCACGGTCATCTATGGCCTCGGCGACAGTTTCGACGGCAACCTGCGGCGTGTCGACCTCGACACCGATACGCCGTACAACACGTACACGCGCGCCGGACTTCCGCCGACGCCGATCGCGCTCCCCGGCGGCGAGGCGCTCCGCGCCGCGGTCGCACCCGATGACAGGGAGACACTGTATTTCGTGGCGACCGGTGACCCCGATGGCAGTCATTACTTCTCTACGACCCTGGAAGAACACAACCGGGCGGTGACTCGCTACCTGGCACGACTCCGTAACTCGGAGCCGCGTTAGCGGCTGTCGAGCGGGTCCGCGACAAGACACGGTAGAAGGAGCAGTGAGTAGTGCATTCGTTACGCTCGAAGGAACAGAGGGAGTCGGTAAATCCACGAACCTCGGCTACCTGGAACAGCTGCTCGTCGCCGCCGGTCAGAAGGTAGTCGTCACCCGCGAGCCCGGCGGCACACCGCTCGGCGAAGAAATCCGCCGCTGGGTCCTGGAGGGTAATCACTCGAACCTGTCAGCCGAAGTCGAAGCGCTGTTGATGTTTGCGGCTCGCGCCCAGCACTTGGATCAGATCATCCGGCCGGCGTTGGCTGACGGCGCGTGGGTCTTATGCGACCGATTTACCGACGCCACGATCGCCTATCAAGGCGGTGGGCGGGGTGCGTCAGTCGAATTTCTGCAACAATTGAAGCGGGCCGTACAACGTGACCTCGAACCCGATCTGACGCTGCTGTTCGACGCGCCGGTCGAAGTCGGGCTGGAGCGAATCGCCGACCGGGATCACGATCATTTCGAACGGGAAGATCGCGCCTTTTTCGGCAGGGTACGCACCGCCTACCTGGGACTGGCCGAGCGTTATCCCGAACGAATCAAGCGGATTGACGCCGCCCAGTCGCTTGAGACGGTCCAACAGGAGTTAAGCGGCCACCTCAGCGCGTTGCTGAAGAAGACCGCCGCCGATGAGTAGTCATCTGAAAATCATTGTTCCGAGACTTTCCGAAAACGTCTAAAATCCCCTTTGTTTACACGGCTTTGCGCGGAAATCTGTTCTAGCAAGTTCCGAGCAATTCCAGCATAATCCAGACTCAATATGTAGGTAGAGCCGTAGGTGGCCAATCATGGCGGAGAACCTTTCCGCCTCATTCGTCAAGACGACCAAGAAAGTCGGCAAACACTCCGACGGCGGCAACCTCTACCTGCAAGTATCCAAGTCGTTGCATCGTGACAAGTCCGTAGCGATCACGAAGTCCTGGCTCTTTCGCTACGCGCGTTTCGGTAAGGACACATGGCTCGGCTTAGGCCCGTTCCCGGACGTGTCATTGAAAGAAGCTCGGGAGTTCGCTAGAGACGAACGGGTGAAGCTCCGAGCGGGTATCGATCCACTCGCCGACAAGCGGGCTAGACGGCGCAATGTTCGATTCGCTGCGGCCAACATGATGACGTTCGGTGAGTGCGCGGAGGCTTACATCAAGTCGCACTCAGCGGCCTGGAGCCACCCAAAACACGTCTATCAGTGGAAAGCGACGCTAGAAAATATAGCTGGCCCCGTATTCGGTCATGTGCCTGTCGCTGAGGTCGATACAGCTTTGGTGATGCGGTGCCTAGAGCCCATCTGGACGACGAA